>FLNZ01004442.1_pt1 | contig 25972 bp, 21 predicted proteins | sample 1140391 | NCBI WGS metagenome assembly FLNZ01 (sample SAMEA3878171, study PRJEB12797) | bioreactor metagenome | biome: Moose rumen | place: Sweden | collected 2011-10 | reverse complement strand
TACAAAGAAAACCACCAAGAAGACCGAGAAATAACTCGATTCTTGACACAAATCACAATCCCCGAAACTCACCGCAGTTTTGGGGATTTTCTTGTGTTTATTTTTATCAAACAATTAAAAACAATTGCAAACAAAAATCTGCAAATAATGAAAATCATATCATTTTAATAATAAACTTTTTAAAAATCAGAATATTCAGATTATTCAGTTGTTTGAAAATTTGTTGGTTTTTTTTGAAAATAAAGTGCCTAGCGTGAGCATTTTATCTAATTGAAACAATTCTTAGTGATATGTCGTGAGAATTAGTGGTTAGTTTTCTTTGTTTTTAATTGTTTGCAATTGTTTGACAAAAAAACTACTGATTCATCTGTTTTTTTTGTAATTTCGCAGTCTAAAAGCTAAGTAATGGCTAATTTCAAGTTATATAAGAGCGAAAAGCTATGCAGCAAGATTGAGATTGAGCGACTTTATGCTCAAGGCACGTCGATGATTGCCTATCCGCTACGGGCGGTGTTTCTTGCTGTGCCCGCCCATGACACTGGTCACCCGGTGGCGGCACGATTCCTTATATCCATTCCCAAGAAACGAATTCGCCACGCCGTGAACCGTGTGCTGCTGCGTCGCCGCACCCGCGAGGCTTACCGCCTCAACCGTGCTCTGCTAGAGCCTGTGACCTCGCAAGGCAAGACGGTGCTGATAGGCTTCAACTGGGTTGCCAACGACGAGCGCAGCTACGCCACCATAGAACGCAGCATGCGCGAACTGCTCAGCAAGATTGCCAAAAGAGTGGAGAGTGGAGTGGAGAGTGGAACGGAGATCGGGGATCGGGGATCGGGAATCTTCACTAATCACTAATCGCGCCTAGCGCAACTAATCACTAATCGCGCCTAGCGCAACTAATCTCTAATCGTGCGAAGCACATTAACTGCGCAAAGCGCATTAAGCAATGAAACTAACCCCAGGCAACATAGCGAAGCAAGTCTTCATCCTGCCCATCAGGTTCTACCAGCGGTGCATCTCACCACTGCTGCCGGCAGCGTGCCGATACACTCCCACGTGCAGCCACTATGCCGTGGAGGCGATACAGGCCTACGGACCCTTGAAAGGCACGTGGATGGGCATCAAGCGCATCGTCAGCTGCAATCCGTGGGGAGGACATGGCTACGACCCTGTGCCGCCTGTCATCACCAACTTCCACAGCCACGACACCGCAGCCCAGCAAGCTATCATCAGCGTGGATGTCAAGGACTTCAAGCCACAGTATGGCAAGGTTTATTCTGTGGGCATCCACCCCTGGCACATAGGCGACGACTGGCAACAGCAAGTGGAGCGGCTCCAGGAGATAGCGCAGCACCAACTGGTAGTGGCGATAGGTGAAACGGGACTTGACTCGCTCAAAGGAGCGCCACTCGACGTGCAAGAGCTGGTGATGCAAGCCCACATTAACATAGCCGCCGCTGCCGAGAAACCTCTCATCATACACTGCGTACGCACCTCGCAGCAGATTCTCAAACTGTGGCGCGACAATCCTCACGCCCATAACGTGGCATGGATAATCCACGGCTTCCGTGGCAACGAGAACGTGGCGCGCGAACTGCTCGACGCGGGCTTCTACCTCTCCTTTGGCAGCAAGCACAACGAGCAGGCACTTGCCATCACCCCTCTCGACCACCTGTTGGTGGAGACCGACGACGAGTCGTCAGCCAGCATCGACGATGTGCTGAAAGCCGTGGCGCAAGTCAAGCAGTGCAGCCCTCGCCGCCTGCGCCGTCAAGTGCGCCGCACAGCGCTGAAAATAGTAAGATATAAATAACCTATGAGCGAGAACCACACACAATTAGTGACAGTTGTCATACCATTATACCGCAACTCGTTGAGCGACATCGAACGGTGGGCAGTAGAGCGCAACCTGAGAATATTGTCACCCAATCGCGATGTAGCTGTGGTGTGCCCCAACGGACTTGACCTGTCGCCTCTCGATGAGCTGCTAGGCATAAACTCCGGCCGATGTCGTGTGGAGCGTTTTGACCCTGCATTCTTCGACGGCAGGCATGGATACAACAAACTCATACTTGGGCGTGAGCTGTACTCACGATTTCAAAAGTCGAGGTTTATTGCAATATGCCAAACCGATGTGGCGCTTTTCCACGACAAGCTTGACTACTGGTGCTCGCTCGACTATGACTACATTGGTGCGCCGTGGTTGCCGGCAAGAAGCGAGGTGGAAGGATGGAATGTGGCAAAGCGTGCAGGCTATAAAACTAGGCGCTGGTTAGCCCTTCTGAGAGGAGGCTTCCATCCCGTACTGCTCAAGTGGAAGGTGGGAAACGGAGGTTTCTCGCTCAGGCGCGTCAGCGCCATGCTGCGTGTGCTTGACGAGCATCCCGTCGAGATGGCGGCGATGGCAAGTGACGCTAGCACAGTTGCCAACTTTGAAGACGTGGTGTGGAGTGTGCGCGTCAATGAACTGTGGCATGGCAGTCTGCGCATCCCCGATGCCTCCACCGCCGCCCATTTCTCCATCGAAGGGCATCCCGAGATGGCAATGCGCCTCACTGGCGGTGAGCTACCAATGGGCACACACGCTTTTTACCGCCGTCGCAACCGCTCGTTTTGGTCAAAATATCTGGATTTTAGTCAAGAATAACTGGTAAATCATTTTTTATTACTAAATTTGTAGATTCATATTAAATAAAACATATATATGAACTATACTAAGACCGCTAATCGTCTCTTTGACGAGACTATAAAACTATATCATGTCACCGACGATGTAGATGCACAAGTCCATAACCCCTATCTCGAGGGGACCATCGAAGCCGACCTTTTCACCAAATGCTGGATCGACACCGTGCAGTGGCACCTCGAGGACATAATCCGCGACCCGGAGATTGACCCGGTGGCAGCACTGGCACTGAAACGCCGCATCGACCGCAGCAACCAGGACCGCACCGACCTCGTGGAGAAAATCGACAGCTACTTCCGCAACCTATATGCCGATGTTGAGGTGTGCGACGATGCCACCATCAACACCGAGAGCCCGGCATGGGCGATAGACCGCCTCTCGATTCTGGCACTCAAAATCTACCACATGCGCGAGCAGGTGGAGCGTGGCGATGCCTCGCCAAGCCACATTGAGCAATGCCAGGGCAAACTCGCCGTGCTGCTTGAGCAACGTGAGGACCTCTCCACCGCCATCGACCAACTCCTCGACGACATCGCAGCAGGTCGCAAATACATGAAGGTCTATCGCCAGATGAAGATGTATAACGACCCTGCCACCAACCCTGTGCTCTATGGCAAGAAGTAATATTAATACTGTTCTCAAGAGCGTTCTAATCACCCGTTTCTCGGCTTTGGGCGACGTGGCGATGACAATTCCCATCGTTTATCCTTTGTGCGAAGCTAATCCACAAGTGAATTTTGTCTTTGCCACAAGCAAGATGGCTGAGGGGTTATTTATAAACCGTCCTTCCAACCTGATAGTCCTGGGCATCGACTTAGACAAATACCACGGTCTTACAGGTCCCATGAGGCTCGCCCGCAACCTGCATCACCGATACGACTTTGATGCCTTTGCCGACTTGCATGACGTGCTTCGCACAAAACTCATGACTGCAATCTTCAAACACAAGGGAGTGATGGTCGCGACAATCGATAAGGGGCGCAAGGAGAAACGCAAAGTCATTACCGGTAAAAGTAAAGAGCCAGTCATGTCAACCCATGCGCGCTACAGAGCGGTGTTCAAGCAATTGAGACTCAATCTCGGCGAAGAGTTCACAAGCATCTTCGCCCATAACGAAACGATAAAGAGTCCTATTGTGCCTGCCAAGGACGATGGCGAACGCTGGATAGCCGTGGCGCCTTTCTCACGGCACCAGGGCAAGGAATATCCATGGGAACAGATGCAACTGGTAATAGGCGAGATGTCGAGGTGGGAGCATTGCCATCTTTTCCTGATGGGTGGCGGGAAGAAAGAGCGCGACACCTTCGACCCCATCATGCGGCGTTACACCAACGTACTGTCGCTGCCGCACATCAAGCACTCCTTTGCCGACGAGCTCGCGCTGCTCGCGCACTGCGACGTGATGCTCACGATGGACTCTGCCAATATGCATCTGGCATCGCTGGTGGGATTGCCCACTGTGAGCGTGTGGGGGGCCACTCACCCCAATTGCGGATTCTTAGGGTGGCATCAGGCATTCCGAGACACTGTTCAGCTCGACCTCGATTGCCGTCCATGCTCAGTCTTCGGCAACAAGAAGTGCCGATATGGCGACTATCACTGCCTGCATGATATCAGCCCCGAAATGATTATCAAAAAAGTCAATACCGTATTGGAAAGATTACAATAAGCTAGCGTTATCACCTTTATGCCTACTTTTGAATACAAAAGTTGATATGTCAGCCACTAAATCCCGAGAAAAAGGTGATAGTTTTCTGGTTTTTTATGAGTTTCTTTGTGATAATTGAAAAAAAAAGTAATTTTGCAGTTAAATTGCATGAGTCCTTTAGTCTGATGATTTTAAGATTTAGATGGACTGTGTAATTGAAATTGTAATTTAATAAAGGCGTTTACTTTACGTCTTGTTCTTGACGCTTTGGAATCTTGCAAATTCTCTTTCTGAGTCAGGGACTGGGCATTGTAGATGGCTGTGTTTTGTATGTAAGATTTGTTGTTGCCATATAGGCGACACAAAATGTTTGCATATAAACGCGTGGGCTTCTGCTTTGCTCGTTCTGGTTCAGACAGGCATTGCAAGAGCCCCAAAGCGCTGGAATGAGCAATGGTACAGCAACCCGCGCTTTTTTATGTTTTATGTTGTGGTTGGGGTTGTTGCTGCAACATCCTAAAAATAACAAAATGAAAGTATTAAAAACTACAATTTGTGTTTTGCTATGTGCAATGATTTGCTCGTCGAGTGCCGATGCTAGTGATGTTCTCAGGCTCAATAATGGCAGCGTAATCAAGGGCGATGTGATTGAAACCACTCCAGGTAAAACTGTTAAAATCCGCACAAAAGACGGCAGCGTTTTTGTCTATAATTTAGATGAAGTGGAGCAAATTTCAAAAGATGAGTCATCGCTAAATGAATCTAATAACACCGGCCATCGTGGTTTAGACTTCGACATTGATGCTGGCTATAACATCAACACTAAAGGTGGTGGTGGTGCCGTTGCCGCCGATGTGCTTGTGGGCAAGCGTTTTAACAAGAGCATTTATTGGGGTTTGGGTGCCGGCGTTAATATTTCTACTGGTGGCTCAACAGTTGTGACGATTCCCGTTGAGACCCGTTTGAACGTGTTTTTCCCTATTGGAGATTCGAAATTTACTCCATTTGGTTCACTCACAACAGGATATAACATCAACACTAAGGGAGGCGACGGCTCCTACTTCGTGAGCCTTGCTCCAGGTTTCTCTTATCCTCTATCGAGTAAGGTTGACTTTAATTTCTCGGCAGGTTATGCTCATTCTTTCTACAAGGGAGGTAATGGTGGCGCAGTGGTCATAAAGGTTGGCTTCTCATTCCACAAGCCTCTTGTTCCAGGCGAGAAAGGCCCATATATTCCCACTCGTGACAAGGGTCTCCAAATCACCTTTGAGGGAGAGGGCGTCAACCCATGGAACATCGACCAAGACCAAAAACAGGGCATGGCGGCCGTTGGTGGTAGCTTAATTCTGGGTTATAAGATGAGTCCTAACATCAGTTTCGGTATAGGTTATGGAGCTGACTGGATGAGTTTTGCCTCTCGCACAACCGACACCCGTTATAGTGGTCAAGATTTGGAAGGCGAAGTGAAAAATGTATCCGAAGGGTGGGATTATATGACTAATAACTTGATGCACAGAATTTTCGTGCGCGGACAATATCGTCTCAATGATAAGCGTTTTTCGCCTATTGCTGCTCTTGATCTCGGTTTAAGACTATATAGATATGACAGTGAGTATATGTTTGAAAATAGTATCGAGGATTACCGCTCAAGCTACGACGGATTGTCTAAGGCAGGCTTTTTTGTGACCCCTCAAGTGGGCTTTTCTTGGCGCACTACAAATAATTCCTATTTAGAAATGAAATTAGGTTACACTATTTCGGGTAGCCTTAAAGAATTCCGAAAAACAGCAAATTGGCCTTATGGTAACGGTAGCGAATTGTTTGTTGGAAAGAAAATCAGTATGGCGGGGCTCTTCATCTCCATTGGTTGGACAAGAACTTTGAAATGGTTAAGCGGGCAATAAGCCACGACTAAAACCATATATAGCACATGAATTTAATGGGGGAGTTTCTTTAATGGATGACTCCTCCATTATTTTTTTAGGGATTATGCTTGCTTGCGACTGGATAATAAAGTATTTGGTTTTCTGCTAGTCTTTGATTAATTTTGTGCCCGAAAATAATAAAAGACCGATGAGCAAAAAAATACTGATAACAGGAGCCGGAGGCTTCATTGGCGGTTACCTCGTGGAAGAGGCACTGGGACGTGGCTACGAGACGTGGGCGGCGGTGCGCAAAACCACAAGCCGCAAGTTCTTGACCGATGAGCGCATCAACTTCCTTGAACTCGATTTCACCGAAGAGGAGGTGCTACACAACACACTTAAAGACCACATCGCCAAACACGGCAAGTGGGACTACGTGGTCCACAACCTTGGACTCACCAAAGCCACCAACTACCTCGACTTTGAGACCGTGAATTACGGCTGCCTCAAGTCGATTGTCGATGAACTGAAGGAGCTTGAGGCGGTGCCCGAGGTGTTTCTGATGATGAGCAGCCTCAGCGTGATGGGACCTGGCGACGACGTGAACTACACACCGTTCAAGAGCACCGACATCCCTGCTCCCAACACCCGCTACGGCACCTCGAAACTCAAGGGCGAGGCCTACCTGCAAATGCAAAGCGATTTCCCTTACACCATCTTCCGCTGCACGGGGGTGTATGGTCCGCACGAGCGCGACTATTTCCTGATGATCAAGAGCATAAAGCGCGGTTTCGACTTCAGCGTGGGCTTCAAGAAGCAGATGCTCACCTTCATCTACGTGAAAGACCTGGCGCGAGGCGTGATGGACGCCCTTGAGGCTGGTCCCAAGCGCAAGGCCTACTTCATGAGCGAAGACCGCAGCTACACCCAGCAGGAGTTCCGAAAAATAGTGCTTGACGAGTTGGGCAAGAAATTTGTCATTCCTGTCACCTGTCCGCTGTGGATGGTGAAGATTGTGTGCCATGTGTCGGAGTTCATCAGCCGATTTACCGGCAAACCCAGCACCCTCAACCCCGACAAGTTCCGCATTCTCAAGCAGCGCAACTGGCTGTGCGACACCAGCGACGCCGAGCGCGACTTCGGCTTCAAAACCCGCTACGACCTCAAGCAAGGCATCCATGAGGCAATCGAGTGGTACAAAACCGCAGGATGGCTGTAAATAATGCAGAATGTGAAATGCGGAATGCAGAATTTATTCAAATTACAATTAATATCTTCAACAGAAAAGGTCAAAATTTTAAAGTTGAACTTTAGATTTTTGTCAAAATTTTAAAGTTGAACTTTATATTTTTGATATTTTTAATAATGCTTATCAGCTAATTTTGAATGTATTGCATATTTTACACCAAAATCTTTTGCGTTTAAAAATATTTTTTGTATCTTTGCGAAAAATATCCAATCATGTTCAAACGAATCTTAGAATTAGAAGATATTTATGAGGACAGCTTATTCCTCTGGGGGGCACGTCAAACGGGAAAAAGCACTTTGCTAAATGCATTGTTCCCTAATGCTGTGTATTATGATTTGCTTAAGGCTGATGTGTTCTCCGAACTTAAGTTCAACCCTTCTCTTCTGCGCCAACGAGTAGAAGCGCTACCACCAGAGACCATTGTCATTATTGATGAGGTTCAGAAAATCCCCGCCTTACTAGATGAGGTTCATTGGCTTATGGTCAATCACGGCACACACTTCATTTTGTGTGGCTCCAGCGCAAGAAAACTGCGTCGCAGTGGCGCAAACTTATTGGGAGGTAGAGCATTAAGCGATAGGCTTTACCCACTGGTCAGTGCCGAGATTCCAGATTTTAATCTGGATCAAGCAATTAATTTTGGTATGCTGCCTAGACACTATCTTGCCAAGAACGCCAAGAGGCGTCTGGCGGCTTATGTTGGTGACTACCTTCAGCAAGAAATCATTGCCGAGGCCCTAACGCGTGATTTGACATCATTCACCAGGTTTATGACCATTGCAGCCATGTGTGACGGAGAAGTGGTGAACTTCACCAACATTGCACGCGAATGTGGAGTTTCAGGAGTAACCGTTAAAGAGTACTTTACCATCCTTGAGGAAACCATGATAGGATTCTTTGTACCATCCTATAACAAAAAGGTAAAAAGACGAATCACACAGATGCCAAAGTTCTACTATTTTGATATTGGTATAGTTAACAGCCTCCTCAATAGGACTCAATTACAACTGGGAACGGCAGAATATGGTCATGCATTTGAACACTTGATAATACAGGAAATAATAGCCTACTTAGGATACAGCAGAAGTGATAAAAAGTTGTCTTACTGGCGCACTCACGACAACAACTATGAAGTGGATGCCATATTAGGAGATGCCGAAGTGGCTCTTGAAATAAAATCTTCAACGTCTATAAAACCGTCGCATTTGCGAGGTCTTAAAGCATTTAGACAAGAGTATCCCTCTGTCAAGTCTTTTATTGTCAGCAACGAAATTACTCCACGAATAGTTGACGAAATAATGATTCTGCCCGCCAAGACATTTCTGCAACAACTTTGGGCAAATGAAATCATTGAGCCATAAAATTTAATGGTTGGATAACAAGTCGATATCCAACCATTCGCCCCAATTATAAAGGGTCAATATTTATCTAAATATGGAGAATATAAGATGCTATTTGGTTTTCATTTTGACCACCTATTTGTTGGCCATTCACATAAATATAATATAATTTTTCTTGCGGTATTGGTGGCAGTTGTGGATCAGTGTTAATCATATTTGAAGCTATGTTATCGTACGTATTCTTATTACTCTTTCGTGAATACTCTATGGTATCCACAATTCATTTGCAAAAATACATTTTTCTCAACATCACAAAATAAAATACATTTTTTACATTTCTAGTATCAACTTTTTTTAACTGGCACACAAGCTGGTTGGAAAAGTGTAGATTTTCCCTCAAAAAGAGTTGGAAAAGTGCGAAATAATTAATATTTTTGCATTATCAAAGATTCAAAAGTTTACACTGATTAGCCAATAAACGATAAATTAAACTATGATAATACTTGGAATTGAGTCGTCGTGCGACGACACTAGTGCGGCGGTCATTAAGGACTGCGTGTTGCTGAGCAATGTCATCGCCAGCCAGAAGGTGCATGAGGCCTATGGCGGAGTGGTGCCTGAGCTCGCCTCACGCGCCCACCAGCAGAACATCGTGCCGGTGGTGAGCGAGGCGATACGTCAAGCGGGCATCGACAAGAGCGAGATCGACGCCATAGCCTTCACGCGTGGACCTGGCCTTCCTGGCTCGCTCCATGTGGGCACGGCGTTCAGCAAAGGTCTTGCGCTTGCGCTGAACATTCCGCTGGTGGATGTCAACCATCTTCACGGCCATGTGCTGGCACATTTCATCAAGGAAGACGAGAACACCGAGGTTCCTGACTTTCCCTTCTTGTGTCTGCTCATCAGCGGTGGCAACTCGCAGATTATCAAGGTGGAGTCGCCCTACGACATGGAAATCATGGGACAGACCATCGACGACGCTGCCGGCGAGGCTTTCGACAAATGCGCCAAAGTGATGGGGCTGCCCTATCCTGGCGGGCCACATATCGACCAACTCGCTCAAGAGGGCGACCCAAAGCGTTTTAAGTTCTCAAAACCGCACATCGAGGGCTACAACTACAGCTTCAGCGGACTGAAGACATCGTTCCTTTACACCTTGCGTGACGAGATGAAGGAGAACCCCAACTTCATCGAAGAGAACCGTGCCGACCTTGCCGCCTCGCTGCAAAAGACTATTATCGACATACTGATGGACAAGTTTGGCAAAGCCATCAAAGACACTGGCATCAAGACGGTGGCGATAGGCGGTGGCGTGAGCGCCAACAGCGGCGTGCGTGCCGCCGTGCAGCAGTATTGCGACCGCCGAGGCATCAAGGCATTCATCCCCAAGCGCACCTTCACCACCGACAACGCCGCCATGATAGCTGTGGCGGGTCACTACAAATTCTTGCGAGGCGAGACCTGCGACATCACCGCCCCACCCTTCGCAAGAGTGGTAATATGATTAATTTCAGCTAACGAGCATACAAGATACAAGCAAACAAGGCAATGGAGTTAAGCCTCTACTTTGTGAATTTTACCTTATCAAACCACTTGCCTTGTCGGCTTGTCAGCTCGTTCGCTTGTAAGCTAAAAACTTAAACAGATGCATCCTTTACTCATAATCATTATCGTTATTGTGTTGGTGGAATTTGCCGTGAGCAGCGTGCTGTCGTGGCTCAACGGCAAGTGGATGACGCATCCCATTCCCGAGGTGCTCGAGGGTCTCTACGACGAGGAGAAATACCAAAGACAGCAAGCCTATATGCGCGCCAATAAGCGCATTGGGTGGATAGAGCGCTGCGTGGGGCTTGCCATCACGCTTGCCGTCCTCATCCCTGGCGTGCTGGGCTGGCTCGACGACCTAACCGTGCAGTGGACTCACAGCCAGCTGCTCCAGGTGCTCATCTTCTTTGGCATCTACATGACAGTATCGACCATCATAAGTCTGCCTTTCGGCTATTACGACACCTTCGTCATAGAGCAGAATTTCGGCTTCAACAAGACCACAAAAGCCACATTTTGGTTCGACACCCTCAAGAGCTTCTTGCTCACTCTGGTGCTAGGCTCTGTGCTGCTCAGCCTCATCTTCATCCTCTATAGCTATCTTGGCAAGTCGTTCTGGATTTGGGCGACGCTGGTGTGTGCCGCGTTCATCATTTTCTTCGCGCTTTTCTACAGTAACTTGATACTGCCGCTTTTCAACAAGCAGAAACCCCTTGAGAAAGGCGCGCTGCGCACCGCCATTGAGGATGCCGCCCACGAGATGGGCTTCTCTATCAAGAACATCTACGTGATCAACGGCTCCAAACACAGCACCAAGGCCAACGCCTATTTCACTGGCTTTGGCATTAAGAAACGTGTGGTGCTCTACGACACCCTCATCGAGCAGCTCACTACCGAGGAGATTGTGGCGGTGCTGGCGCACGAGTTGGGGCACAACAAGCATCGCGACACCATTAAGACCATGACAATGAGCATCGTAATGGTAGCTGTGAACCTCTTCGTGTTCTCGCTGCTTGCCGACAACCCCGAACTCTCACACGCTCTGGGCGGCACGCGTGAGCACTCGTTTGCCCTGTCGCTCGTCGCCTTCTCGCTGCTGTTCTCGCCCATCGACCTCATCCTCGATCCCATCATCAACGGCGTGTCGCGACGCTGCGAGTATGCCGCCGACGCCTTCGCCAAGAAACACGGTCATGGCGAACACCTCATTTCAGGTCTGAAAAAGATCAGCGCCAACACCCTCTCCAACCTCACCCCCCACCCTGCGGTAGTGTGGATGGACTACAGCCACCCCACACTAGCCCAGCGAATAACCGCCTTATTGCGCAATGCATAATGCGCAATGCACAATACATAATGCACAATTCATAATTCAAAATCTAGAACATATAGAACACCTAGAATATCTAGCCAATAATCTCACAACTACCTTCAATAAACGATAAACGAAAATCGAAACATGAACTATTCCACAATAGTAATAGGCGACGAACTCCTGATAGGTCAAGTCACCGACACCAATTCGGGCTGGATAGCCCGCCACCTGTCTCCGCTGGGATGGGAAGCCAAGAGCGTGAAAGTCATCGCCGACGATGCCGATGAGATTTCCAGTGCCATCGACGAGGCGTTTGCCGTCACCGACGTGGTGCTGATGACCGGCGGACTCGGTCCCACCAAAGACGACATCACCAAAGCCACCCTGTGCCGATACTTCGGCGGAGAGATGGTGCTCAACGAGGACGTGAAACGCAACGTTGAGGCGCAGTTTGAGCGTCGCGGCATTCCCATGAACCGCCTCACTGCGAGTCAGGCTATGGTACCCTCGTCGTGCCGCGTGATACAGAACGACGTGGGCACAGCTCCCATCATGTGGTTTGAACGCGACGGCAAAGTGCTGGTGTCGATGCCCGGCGTGCCTATCGAGACCCAGACCATGATGGAACGCGCTGTCATCCCACAGCTCGTCAAGCACTTCCACAGCGACCTCGACATAGAATATAGCACATTCGTCGTCATTGACTATGCCGAGAGCGCACTAGCCGAGAAGCTCGAAGCCTATGAGCAGCAACTGCCAGCCTACATACACCTTGCCTACCTCCCCAATCAAGGTATAATACGTCTGCGGCTCACTGGTGCGCATCACGACCCGCAGGTCATTGCCGACGACATGGAACAGCAATCGAAAAAACTGCATAAGATTTTAGGCAAAAGCATCATCGCCGACGGCGACAAACCGCTGGCGATGATAGTGGGCGAACGCCTGCGCGAATTGGGACTCACCCTCTCTACCGCCGAGAGCTGCACCGGCGGCAACGTGGCGCACGCCATCACCGAGATTGCCGGCAGCAGCGACTATTTCATGGGTAGCGTGGTGAGCTACAGCAACGACGTGAAAGAGCGCGTGCTGGGAGTGGATAAGACCACCCTCGACACCTGCGGAGCCGTGAGCCAGCCCGTGGTGGAGCAGATGGCGTGCGGAGTGAGCAACCTGTGCCGCACACACTGCGGCGTGGCGACCAGCGGCGTGGCAGGTCCCGGCGGCGGCACCCCCGACAAACCCGTGGGCACCGTGTGGATGGCGGCAAAGGTGGGCGACATCGTGGTGAGCCAGTGCCACCACCTCCCTGGCGAACGCAAGCAAATTATCTCCCGCGCCACCAACCAAGTGCTAATCATGTTGCTGAAGTTGATACAATAGTAAAACAAAAAACGCATCAATAATTGTTTTGTTTCCTTTATTATTTGGGGGATTCAAAAAAAACGTTGTATCTTTGTGGACTTTTAAGAACACAATACACTATTAACAACTTATAAAACAAAAAACTAATTATGAACAACGACGCTTTGGCATTCAATGCCAATGAATTGATTGCATTCCTGCAAAAGCCTAAAGAAGAGTTTACCAAAGCCGACATCGTGCGCTTTGTCATCGAGAACGACATCGAGATGGTCAACTTCATGTACCCCGGTGGCGACGGCAAGCTCAAGACTTTGAACTTCGTGATTACCGACCTCGATTATCTCGACACTATCCTCACCTGCGGTGAGCGTGTTGACGGTTCGAGCCTCTTCACCTTTATCCAGGCTGGCAGCAGCGACCTCTATGTGCTGCCTCGCTACTCTACAGCATTTGTCGATCCCTTTGCCGAGATTCCCACTCTGTGCATGCTCTGCTCCTATTTTGACAAGGACGGCAATCCCCTCGCCAGCTCTCCCGAGCAGACCCTCGCCAAGGCCTGCCGTGCCTTCAAAGAGGTGACTGGCATGGAGTTCCATGCAATGGGTGAGCTTGAATACTACGTCATCGACAACGACGACGAGGCATTCCCCGCCATCGACCAGCGCGGATATCACGAGAGTGCTCCCTATGCTAAGTATAACGACTTCCGCCAACTGTGCATGAAATATATCGCTCAGACCGGTGGACAAATCAAATATGGTCACAGCGAAGTTGGCAACTTTACTCAAGACGGCAAACTCTATGAGCAGAACGAGATTGAGTTCCTGCCAGTTCCCGCCGAGGAAGCTGCCGACCAGCTGATGCTCGCCAAGTGGGTGATCCGTAACCTTGCCTATCAGCTTGGTCTTGATGTTACCTTCGCTCCTAAAATCACTGTTGGAAAGGCAGGTTCAGGTCTGCACATCCACATGCGCCTGATGAAGGACGGCAAGAACCAGATGCTCGACGGTGGCGTGCTCAGCGAGGTGGCTCGCAAGGCAATTGCCGGAATGATGGACTTGGCTCCCAGCATCACCGCCTTCGGCAACAAGAACCCGACTTCTTACTTCCGTCTGGTTCCTCACCAGGAGGCTCCTACCAATGTGTGCTGGGGTGACCGCAACCGCTCGGTGCTCGTGCGCGTGCCTCTGGGATGGAACGCCAATGCCGACATGTGCCACCAGACTAACCCACAGGAGAATGACAGCAAGCGCGACACTAGCATCAAGCAGACAGTGGAGATGCGCTCGCCCGACGGCAGCGCCGACCTCTATCAGCTGCTCGCTGGCTTGTGCGTAGCATGCCGCCACGGCTTTGAGATGGAGAACGCCCTCGAAGTTGCCGAGAAGACCTACGTCAACGTCAATATCCACGACAAGGAGAACGAAGACCGCCTCAACAGTCTCGACCAGCTCCCCGACAGCTGCGTGGCAAGCGCCGACTGCCTTGAGCAGCAGCGCGCCGTTTATGAGCAGCACGGTGTGTTCAGCCCCGCTATGATCGACGGTATCATCGCTCAGTTGCGTGCTTACAACGACAGCACCCTGCGTGCCGACATCAGCAGCAACCACAAAGCCATCAAGAAACTCGTTGACACCTACTTCCACTGCGGATAACCCCCACAGCGGCAGCATAACAACACCGACCGATACCCGCGGCAACCAGCCAGGGTATCGGTTGTCTTTTGCCGTTTTTTTCGTGAAATGATTAAAATTTATTAAAAATAGAGAGATTTTTATCGTTTTTCGATAAATTGATTTATCTTTGCAGGCGAAATCAATCTATTAACCCTCCCGAGCTCGGGTTTAAATCTTTTTAGTCATGAACAAAAAAACAGTAAAATTCCTGAAAATCGTGTGTTACGTGGTGCTGGCGCTTATCCCGTTGTGGATGATATTCTATGGCATTCAATCTTATTATGTGCTCACCACTGGTAGTGGCGCGGGAGTGATTAACTGGGGCTCGCCGCGCATAGGGGTAAAAGTGACTTTCTTCATTCTACATCGCCTTGCTATGCTCACTATGGCTGGTCTTTTCACCGCCTTTATCATTAATATATTAAGGTATTTGAAAAACGGCACCATCTTTAGCCGCGCTAATGTGGTGCTACTCTGGGTAATGGTACTGGTGCTGCCCATCTACTCTTTCCTGAGCGATAACATAAGCATCGCCTGTGAACGCACCGATAATCTCGCCCTTGTGATGACCGACAATGTATTCCTATATCCACTAGTGGCGTTAATCATCGCATCGCTATACAAGATTGCTTACGATGTTGCCGAGGAACAAAAGTTAACCATCTAAATCTTTGTGCACTATGATAGTAGTAAATCTTGATGTAATGATGGCAAAGCGCAAAATGTCGCTCAACGAGCTTAGCGAGAAGGTGGGCATAACTCTCGCCAACCTCTCCATCCTGAAAAACGGCAAGGCGAAGGCGGTGCGCCTCTCTACCCTCGACGCCATCTGCCGCGCCCTCGACTGCACCCCAGGCGACATCCTGGAATACAGACCATAAGTAATAAGTGTTAAGTTTTAAGTGTTAAGTTTTAAGTGTTAAGTTTTAAGTGTTAAGTTTTAAGTGATAAGTGTTAAGTTTTTAAGTGATACGTCGGTCGTGTCCAAGAATTGCAAGCGTCAGCTTGTTCAAAGAACATAAAACTAAAAACTAAAATCTATAAAACTATGAATCTCAGATTTTTACTTTTGGCGATAATGTTATTGCCACTGCTGATGCTGGCGCAAGAGACCAGCAAAATCGACACAGTGAAAGTGATTGACAAGCCCAATCAAGTAGTGATTGCCGAGGACGGAGACCAGGTAGTGGTCAACGTCAATGGCGCCTACCGTGACAAGGACTACAAGTATGAGTATCGCGCCAAGCCGAGCAGCAAAGGCTTCGTCACCAATCAGACCGAGAACCATCCGCTCAGCTACAAGTTTGGCAGGTGCGACAGTACCCGTTCTAAACGCAGCTTTGAGGTGTTCACGAGCGACCTTTACATAGGATTTGGAGGCAACAGCGTTGAGCAGGACAACCGCGATATCATCAAGCGTTCAAGGTACGATATTGGTATTCTCAACCTTATCGGACTTGGTGTGAATCTCAACCGCACCCGACTCTCCATTGGTATGGGTTTCAACTGGGCACGCTATGGCCTGAACAAGCCTTACATTTGGAGCCGCGGCGACGATGGAGTCGTTGGACTTGGCGCTCTTGGTGGAGAGGCACAGAATCTCCGCACTTCGCTATTGGTACGTTCGATGCAGTTCCCGCTGTTGTTCAATCAGTATTTGGGCAAACACTGGGACATCACCGTAGGACCAATCTTCAATTGGAACTTCTATGCCGATTTCAACACCTCCTACCGCGACGGCGTGAACAACTACAGCGTCACTACTCACGGACTCTATCAGCGCAAATTCTCGGTCGACGGCATCGTGATGGTAAGCTGGAAAGGGCTGGGAGCCTACTTCCGCTATGAGCCTCAATCAGTATTCAAAACCGGCTTCGGTCCCGAAATCAAAAACCGCTGGACATTGGGCATCGTCCTGCGCGGCGTAGGCTTCGCCGGAAGATAAACCTGCCGCAAGCATTTAAAACTACCCTGCTCCATCCGGCAGGGTAGTTTTTTCTTTTTTCAAATCAAAAACAAGACGTAAAAGATACAGCAAGGGACAATATTATTGAAATAATCCCGAATCGGGATAATGGCACTTTACCAAGTTTTCCAGAACAGTTGGTCGAGGGTGATATTGCTTTGCACCACAGAGTAGTTCTTGCCTTTTTGCACTCCAAATGGGGTGACGAACGTAATGAGCAACGAGTCACGAGTTTTAGACTGGCTGCGAAAGATTTCTATTCGCTCCCTAAGCTTCTGTGCATAACTAGAAGTTATCACAAATTCACCCTGCGAGAATTTGAACTCGCACAAGTGAGTCACATGGTCAGCACGTTCTATCACTAGATCGATTTGTGTTTTCTTCTCTGTTTCAGAAATATCGCTAGACCGCCACGCCGAGCAGCGAATGTTTATACCATATATTCCCAATGCCATTCTTATTTGATCAATGTGCATCATTCCAATAAGTTCAAAAGTGAGCCCTTGCCAGATGGCAACACTTTGTGATGCGCTCTTTGAGTTCCAGTAATGTTTAACGAACTGATGCTCTGGCTCTATAAAACGCAGATAAAAAAGCGTGTAGAAATCGCAAGCGCGATAAATAGTGCCATTGCGTTTTTTACCTGTTGGAGTTTGGGTCATCACAAAATTGCATCGTTCGAGATTCATTAATCGCTTGCTCAACGTACCACCTGATGCCCCAATACCATCTACTATCTGCTGCCTTGTGAGCCCTTCACGGTGAGTAGCCAACAACCGCATTATTGCAACATAATCGTTGAAATTATTGAAAAGCACCTGATATAATTCATCAAATTCTCCTTGCAGTTTGGCTCCAGGCATGAAAAAGAGAGCATCAACATTTTCAGTTATTCCTTTTGAAAGGTCTAAAAGACTCCAATAAAATGGCACCCCACCTATATACATATACATTTGTGTGATTAGGTAGTTGTCCCACGTGCCATTTTTGCTCTCGACATATTGCTTGCACTCGTTGAGACTGAACGGCTGCAACGAGATGCGCGATGTCACACGGTTGTGGAGCCCGCCCTGATTATATATCAGGTGATCTACAAGCCATGACGTTGCCGAGCCGCAAGCCACGAGCATAATGTCATCTCGCAGTGAGGCCCATCCGTTCCAAAAGTCCTCCAACGCTGCGACAAATTCTCTTCCAGGAGAGTCAATCCATGGCATCTCGTCAAAGAATATAACCTTCTTTTTCGTCGACATCCTAGGCAGCATAGTTTCAAGTACATCAAATGCGTCGTACCATGACTGCAATTGAGGCAAGACATCACAAATCCCAGCCTTTACCATTACCTGGGCAAATCTCCTAAGTTGCCGCGCTTTTGGCGATTTGTGCGAACCAATATACGAAAAGGTTATCCTATCATTTAATGCGTTATTTACAAGAAACGTTTTTCCTATTCTCCTGCGTCCCGACACTACGACAAATTCGGAACGCTCCGACACGAAACACCTCTCAAGTTCAGCTATTTCTCTGTCTCTTCCAATAAGTTTCTCCATAATTGCAGTATTTTGTTGTGTTTTAGGCCACAAATATAATATTATTATGGGAATTTCCAAAATAAAAGCTCACTTTTTAGCCAAAAGTGGGTAAAAAAACATAGTTTTGGCTGATTTAATATATTCAATAATCAGCCAAAAATTGGCAAAAATATAACTTTTGGCTGATTTAAGCGTTTTCTGAAAATATGTGAACTACACTTTTGTCTCATTTTTTCAAAAAAAATGGTGAGGTGCTGAAAAATTGCGGTAAAAGTAGTATCTTTGTGAGCGATTATAAAAACCTGCATATCATGAGCGAGAATTATATAGTATCGGCGCGGAAGTATCGTCCAGCGAGTTTTTCTACTGTGGTGGGCCAGAAGGCTCTCACTCACACCCTTAAGACCGCCATCAAGAATGAGCAGCTGGCGCACGCCTACCTGTTTTGCGGACCTCGCGGCGTGGGCAAGACCACCTGCGCGCGCATCTTTGCGAAGGCTATCAACTGCGAGCATCTGGGAGCCGACGGCGAGCCATGCAACGAGTGCGAGTCGTGCCAAGCGTTCAACGAGCAGCGCTCCTACAACATCCTGGAGCTTGACGCGGCGAGCAACAACTCGGTGGAAGACATCCGCAACCTCACTGAACAGGTGCTTGTGCCACCCCAGATAGGCCGCTACCGCGTGTTTATCATCGACGAGGTTCACATGCTGTCGCAGGCTGCGTTCAACGCGTTCCTGAAGACCCTAGAGGAACCGCCTCACTACGCCATTTTCATTCTCGCCACCACCGAGAAGCAGAAGATTATCCCCACCATCCTGTCGCGATGCCAGATCTACGACTTCGCGCGCATCACGGTGCCCGACATCGTGGAGCAGCTGCAATATATCTGCCAGGACAAGGGAGTGACCGCCGAGTCGTCGGCGTTGAACGTGATAGCGCAGAAGGCCGATGGCGCGATGCGCGACGCCCTGTCGATTTTTGACCAGGTGCTTGCCTCAAGCGAGGGCAACATCACCTATCAGGCCGCCATCGAAAACCTCAACGTTCTCGACTACGACTACTACTTCCGCCTTGACGAGGCATTCCTCACTGGCGACGTGCCGCAATCGCTGCTCATCTACAAGGAAATCAGGGACAAAGGCTTTGACTCGCTGTTCTTTATCAACGGCCTTGCCCAACACTTGCGTGACCTGATGGTAGCCAGCACGCCACAGACGGTGGGTCTGCTGGAGATGAACAACGACATCGCCCAGCGCCATGTGAAACAGGCATCAAAGTTCAACAACCGCTTCTTCTATATGGCGATGGACCTGTGCAACAGCTGCGACTTGCAATACCGCGAGACCAGCAACAAGCAGTTTGTGGTAGAGCTCACGCTCATCAAGCTGTGCCAGCTCATTGGCGGCACGCCAGTGCAGCAGCCACCGCAACCACGAGTGCAGAAGATAACTGCTGCGCCCACCGCTGCACAAACACAAGCTGCTCCAGCTCCCGCCACACCACAGCCTGTGGCACAGCAAGCCCCCGCTCAACCAGCGGCACAAGCTCAGGCATCAGCTCCCACACAGCCAAAACCGCAATTTTCAACCCCCTCCCAACCTGCTGCAACCCCTAAGCCCGTAGCCACCGCTCCGCGCATACTTATCAATAAACAACCTCAAGCCACTGCCGCCAGCGATGCCCCTAAAGCTGCCGCGCCCAGTCACACCACCCAGTTTACTGCCGAGCAACTTGTTGAGGCTTGGAAACATTACATGGAGCAAAATCCAGGCGAGATAATCTTGCTCAGCGCCATGCGCAACTCATTGCCTCAAAAGATCAACGACACCACCTATCTTATTGAAGTAGAGAACACTGCACAGGTCGAAGCCATCAATAGCAATATGACTAAGTTGCTCCAATTCCTGCGCAACGAAGTGGGCAACGACATGGTAGCCCTTGAAACCAAGATTTCGCCAAAGGGAGTCTCTACGATGGCAAAGACCGACCGCGAGATTGTCGCCGACATGCGCCAGCGCAACCCCGAGTTCAACAAGATGATAGACGATTTCAAGCTAACGCTTAACTAATGCAGAATGCACAATTCAGAATGCACAATTAAGTCGCCACAACAATGAGGCGACGTGAAATGTGAGCTATCAACTATGAACTATGAACTGTGAACTATGAACTGTGAACTATGAACTGTGAACTATCAAGGTAGTTCGATGTCGCCCTCAAACACTTCGGTGGCGGGACCTCGCATGTAGATGTGGTTGTCGCTCTCGCGCCACTCTATTTCGAGTGAGCCGCCGTCCATTATAACCGTTGCCTTGCGAGCGGTGCGTCGCGTGAGTGCCGCTGCCACCAGTGTGGCGCTGGCTCCTGTGCCGCACGCCATAGTGATGCCGCTGCCACGCTCCCACACTCGCATCCTGATCTCATTGGGGCTAATCACCTGCGCAAATTCGATGTTGCACCGCTGCGGGAAGCGCGAGTGAAACTCCAGTCCAGGACCCACCTTCGCTAGATCGACAGCCTCAACATCATCGACAAAAATCACATAATTAGGATTTCCTATCGACACAAACACGCCCTCGGGCAAAGGCTCTCCATCTACCAAGAATTGCTCCGAATCCTCCAGCACAGGCTCCATTAGATCGACGGCCACGCTCTGCACCTTGTCATTCTCGTCAACGTCAAGATACAGCATCTTGATGCCAGCTCGCGTGAGCAGACTGATGGTTGTCTTGCGGGTGAGGCCACGCTCATAGACATACTTTGCGACGCACCGGCTGGCATTGCCGCACATCTGCCCCTCAAGACCGTCGGCGTTGATGATGCGCATGGTGAAGTCTGCCTCAGGCGAGCGGCCTATCAAAATGAGTCCGTCGCTGCCAATGCCCGTGTGTGGCTTGCTCCACTCATTCGATGCCTTGCTCGGGTCGGGGATAGTGTTAAACTGGGTATCGACATAGATATAATCGTTACCCAAGCCGTGCATCTTCACAAAATGTATCTTTTTATCCTTCATATCGCAAACTATTTGTTGTGCCCACAAAGTTAGGCAATTAGTTTGACTCGCCCATAATTTTTAAGAGGAAAAAGTGGCTTTTATCATTGTTTCTATAGAAAAAGTATTAATTTTGCACGCCTAAACCTAAACAAAAATGAATTATGACAACTTATGATTTTGACAAATGTATTGATCGACACGGCACTCAATGCAAGAAAATAGAAATGCTTCAAGAACTCTTTGGCAGCACCGACTTGTTGCCACTGTGGATTGCCGACATGGACTTCGAAGTGTGTCCTGAAATAAGTGAGGCATTGGTGTCGCGGTTTGGTGACCATCCCATTTACGGATACACTCTTCCCTACGACGAGTATTGGCAATCGATTATCGACTGGCAACGCCGTCGCAACGGCTTCGAGATAAGCCGTGAAGAAATGACATTCATGCCTGGCGGAATGCCTGCACTGGGAATGGTTCTCAACTTCTACACTCGTCCTGGCGACCGCGTGGTGCTGCAAGAGCCTGTGTATTACGACTTCAAGGATGTGATTGAGGGGAACCGACGCTTGGCGGTGCGCAACAACCTTGTCCCCACCGGCGACCATTTCTATCGCATGGACCTCGATGACCTAGAGCGGGTGTTCATTGAGCAGAAACCAAAGCTCATGATAGTGTGCAACCCACAGAATCCCATCGGCATCGTGTGGAAAAAAGAAGAACTGCAACAAGTTGCCGCTCTGGCTCGACGCCATAATGTGATACTCTTCAGCGACGAGGTGTTCGGCGACATCACACTATTTGGCCACAAGCACATCCCGCTGGCGACCGTGAGCGAAGATGCGGCAGCAGTGACCATCACCTGTGGATCGCCTGGAAAGACGTTCAACATACCAGGACTAAAAAGCACATGGCTGGTTATCAAGAACCCAGAATTGCGACAAGAATTCTATCGATGGGTAGAGGTCAACGAGCTGTGTAATGCCAATATCACGGCACTGCTGGCTACTGAGGTGGGGTATCGTCATGGCGAGCCTTGGCTCGAGGCTTGCAAGCAATATATTGAGCAGAATGTGCTCTACGTTGCTCAGTTCTGTAAAGAACACATCCCTAGCATCTACGCCATCAAGCCACAAGCATCATTCCTGATGTGGCTCGACTGCAGGCGATTGGGACTTGATCATGCCGAACTGGTGCGTTTCTTCGCGCAAAAAGCTCATCTAGCGCTCAACAACGGCGAGATTTATGGCGTTCCAGGCTATTGCCACATGCGACTAAACGTAGGCACTTCGCGGCAACTCCTTAAGCAGGCTATGCATCAGCTAAAAGCAGCAGTAGAAACTCTTAACACATAATAAAAGAATATTAGCACCTTGAGGAAAAATCAATAAAGACGCTCTAACCAATGAGATAAAAAGACATCATTCAACGAATAGCTCGTTCCTTCAAGACTCACTTCGTCATTGAGCAACCCTTTCTCCCTCAGTGAGTCGATTAGACGAGTGACAGATGACGGAGTGCCAAGTTTATATTTTGAGAGTATTTCGGCCGATGTCGCTTTGTGTATTACTCCTTCTTTGGCTACAGCAATGAGAAAATTCCATTGCTTGGGAGTAAGCATCTGCCGGTATTGAAGATAGGTGTATTCGCCCTGCTCCAACAACTGGTTACAAGCTGTTTTAACCGAGGCAACGCCAATCTCGGAATCTCCGTTGGCAAAGACAGTGTGGCACAGTTGCTGAGTGTAATAGGTGTGGCGACGAGTCCAATCGAGGATATAATCTATCGCCTCATCACTTATTTCTTTCCCTGCCTGAGTGAACAGTCGCCTAATAAATGTAGAGTAGCTTATTACTGATATCTTATCAAGCGAAACAAAAGTAGTGCTTGAATAAAACGGCTTTTTCTCATTAATGAAAATGTCGGTCATCAAGTGTCTTTTGCTCCCGCTGAAGATAAATGTGAGATTGTGAGTGTGCTGGATGTAAGTGCGAAGCAATGCCTCCATATTCTCCTCGGGGTACTCCCTGATTTGCTGGAACTCATCAATTGCTATCACTATGTGCGTGCCTTGCCGGTCAAGAAATTCCAGCAAGCCACGCAACGTATATTCTTTTTCTTGCGCAGTATTATAGGTGAGTTGCAACTGTGGCTCGCCAGTTATATTGTCAAACGACAATTGCGGTCGCAAAGATTTTATAAACGCCATAAATTTGTCGCCTATTGATGTCTTTGGCTTGAACGAGCGCAGAGCACCCTCAGCAAGCAGTTTGATGAAATCGTCAATTTTTCTTGATGACAAAATATCAATATAAATAGTAGAAATATCGGCGTGGTTTTCCTTAATCTCATCAAACAAGCGCAAAATAAGCCCCGTTTTTCCCAAGCGACGTTGAGATATTAGGGTCATATCGGTGGAATTAAGGCAATTTCGGAGCATTAGTTCCAGTTCCTGCTCACGGTCACAAAACAAGTCTTTGCTCTTGTAAGGCTTTATAATGAAGGGATTGTCCATAATTGTGTGTGATTTTTGCGACAAAGATAAGCAAATTTTTCAAATTACGCAAAATGCGTAACGCAAAATGTGTAAAAATCTTTGATTGGCAATATATCGTGACCTTTTAATGTTGTTTTGTTATTAATGCACTCGGTAATTTTGCCACAAAAAACTCTACAAGAAAGTTTTTGAGTTCTTCTAGAAATTCTAGAGTTTCTAGATTATCTAAATTAAACGAAACCATGGAAAACCGCAATCAATTCTACAACCTTACCGAGAACGAGATGCTCGACCTGTGGAAGCAGGTGATGCTCCTCGAAACGCCACATCGCGACTGCACAGTGGAGTGGGATGACGGCATAGACCTCGACGCTATGCTGCTCACACACATCAAGCAGTGGTATGCCCACCAGTTGAACAACGCGCCAGCCCACCTGCTGCCCATCGAGGACCTGGCAGCGCAAGTGTCGCTCACCACGCGCGACAGCATCGTCGTCGCCACGCCTCCCGAGCAGTGCGTAAGACCAATAGAGTGGAAACTCGCCGAGTGGCAGCGCAGCGTCACCGAGTTCCTAGACCCCTGCAGCCACGAGGCGATGCTCCAGCTCAACGAGTGGACGCGCGGCGGCGCCAGCGACCCCGCCGTCATCGACTATGGCTTCCAGCTGCTCATGATGAGCACCGCCGGCAGCACGCCACAGCTCGAGCGCGCCCGCTGCGTGGTGCGTCCCGCCGACGGCTCCTTCCAGTTCCACAGCGACCTGCTCAACACCATCCCCGAGTGGGATTTAGCCAACAAACCGACGAGCTGACAAGACAATGGTGTCGCACCGCATTGCTTTCCTTTTGTCAAACGACCATAAACGACATCAGAGATTTTACCCCCAATCGGTCATTAGGCGACGACAGGTTGTTTTTAGGACTATTTATCCCAAATCCATTCACCAAGCAAAAGCGTGGCAGCGCTGTTGAGGGCGTGCCACGCTTTTCGCGTTATGTGTTGTGAGATTATTCTTACATGAAAATCTCAAATGAGATTAGTAAATGAAGCTGAAGCACCAATAATTGATTGTTAAGTGACAAAAAATCAAAATTCTCTGATTTTTCCCCACTTAAAGTTAAAAAACATCAGACTCCGAAGGTTTATTTTCATCTATCGCCAATGCAGAACACTGCATATAACGGAACCGATTTGATACCGTTCTCAAAGCCGAAGTTCTTTTGAGAGAAACGATATGCTAGCTGCGATTTATAGCGTGCACAATATACATTTAGACTGCGTGAGCGAGTGTTTTTGCCACTCTTCACCTCTAAAGGCACCACTTGCGAATCTTGTTGAACGATGAAATCCACCTCGGCAGAGTTGTTGCTTTTCCAATAGTACAAATGAAATCCTTTGGCCACTAAAGCCTGAGCCACGTAATTCTCGGCAATAGCACCAAGAAATGTGTTGTTCTCGTGAAGCGGTGACAAAATCATTGAGTTGGGCATTCCGCTCCTCAACGTCAACAGTCCCACATCGCTCATGTAAAGTTTGAAGTCCGACAAATCAACATACGCCGCAACAGGAATAGACCCTTCTGTTATTTTATCACATTTTAAAACCACTCCGGCATACTTCAACCACTCGATAGCTTCTCCAAATATTGTGGCAGAGCCTCCACGCTGCACTACTTTATATTGGAATTTGTGGTTCTCTTTAGCAAGTTGAGCAGGTATTGAATGATAGCAAGCGCGAATCTTCACTGCACTTGATGCGTCGGCATATTTTGCCATATCGGCGGTATAGTCATCAAGTACCCGCTGTTGCACGTCGGCAACAGCGAGATAACTACCAGTGGACGTGAATTGTGCGACGGCAGCTGGCATGCCACCTACAATCAGATACTGTCTATAAAGCTCTAAGGCTCTCTCGTGCAATGTTTTTATCATAGGTTCATCGCTCGTATAATGCTCTCGTATGAGACCACTCAACCGCTCTTCGTTCATTGCCCAGAGAAATTCCTCAAAGTCCATTGGATAGAGAGTGAGTTCATCCACTTTGCCAACGGGAAACGAATAATGCTCACGATTGATTGCCACCCCCAACAAGCTACCAGCAGCAACGACATGATATTGAGGAGCATTTTCACTAAATTCTTTCAAAGCAGTGAGAGCACGGGGGCAAGACTGTATCTCGTCGAGAATTATTAGCGTGGAACTGTCATTGATAGGTTCATGCAACAACACTTCAAGGTTCTGGATAATTACCTTAGCCTCCAAAGTGCCATCAAAAAGTTCACGCGCCATTAAG
>FLNZ01004441.1_pt1 | contig 26119 bp, 19 predicted proteins | sample 1140391 | NCBI WGS metagenome assembly FLNZ01 (sample SAMEA3878171, study PRJEB12797) | bioreactor metagenome | biome: Moose rumen | place: Sweden | collected 2011-10 | reverse complement strand
AGTGGGCATCAAATTAAGTGTTGATAAGGTGTTGGAAATAGCCAAGACCATTTCAACAGTAACCTTCAGCCTCTCCAACGGCAAAACAGCATCTCAAATCATACTAACCACACCAGAACAACAGATGCTGGCACCAATTCTGCCACTGCATAACTGATTTGGGTGTCCCATTGTCGAAGTCAGGAATTTGGTTTAGAAGTGATAGCTCTTATCATTTTTTTATTCAATTATTAGTTCTCGAGGATAATTCCCCGAGTTTTCTTTTCCCCTTTTTTGCACTCCAAACTGTAAAAAAATATTTTTTTAGAAAAAAATTGCTCAAAATTTTTTAATTTCACATAGTTTTGTTAATTTTGCACCGTAAAGTTAATTTTTGGTCGTTTCTTAACACATTATGGTGTTTTTTGATGTGCTAATGACTTTTTTTGGACATTTCAGATGACTCAAAAATGAAAAAATCTACCATTTGGCTCATAACGATATTGATGGCGGTGACTCTGCTTGGGTTGCTGTTCATGCAAATCATGTATATTGAGAAAATGGTAAAAATGCGCAACGACCACTTCCGCGAGTTGGTGACACTGAGCCTCTATAATGTGGCGTCGAATTTGGAGCGTGACGAGACAAAATATTTCCTCGACAAGCATCTCGATAACTCTCAGTCCAAAATGAGGGGCATTAACGGTAGGCAGTTCAGCAAAGACATAGACTTAAATGGTAGCAGCTCGTTAAACGCTGGTTCTGGTTCACGGTTTGATACCGGCAAAAACAGCCTCTCACCCCGTTTTAGCAATAACCGCTACCGTCAGGAAATCCTCAAGGGCGAGTATCTATATCAGAAAGCGCTGCTCAATGAGGTGATTCTCAATATCTTGGAACATGCCAGCGATCGTCCCATCGCTGAGCGCGCCGACTCGTCATTAGTGCGAGTATATATCGACCAGGAGCTTCAGCGCAATGGGCTGAATATGCCGTTTGAGTTTGCCGTTGTCAATCAGTCGGCGGCGATAACCTATTGCACCACAGGCTATGAGCAGAGCGTGAAAAAGGACGACAACATCTATTCGCAGATTCTCTTTCCCAACAGCCCCAACGGTAGCTATGCCACCCTAAAAGTGGTGTTCCCCTCTAAGAGCGACTATGTGTTCTCGTCGGTGCGCTTTATGCTGCCGTCGCTGCTTTTCACTTTCTTGCTCATGGGGCTCTTTATCTTTACTGTAATCCTCATTTTCAGGCAAAAGAAGTTGAGCGAGATAAAGAACGACTTCATCAACAATATGACCCACGAGTTCAAGACTCCTATCTCATCTATCTCACTAGCTGCACAGATGCTCGACGACGAGGCGGTGGTCAAGAGCCCGGCATTGCTGAAGCAGGCCTCTACGGTTATCAAGGACGAGACCAAGCGCCTGCGATTCCAGGTGGAGAAGGTGCTGCAGATGTCGATGTTTGACCGCACCAGTGCTACGATGAAGCTCCAGGAGGTGGATGCCGACTCAGTAATCTACAGCGTGGTGAACACCTACAAGCTCAAGGTGGAGAAATTTGGCGGTACAATCACAGCCAATCTCAACAGCGACGACCCCATCGTCAATGTTGATGAGATGCACTTCACCAACGTAATCTTCAATCTCCTCGACAATGCCATCAAGTACCGCCGTGAGGGTGTGGAGCCAGAACTCTCGGTGACCACCAGCAACCCCGACGACTCACACATCACCATCACTGTGGAAGACAATGGCATAGGCATCAAGCGCGACGACCTGAAAAAGATATTTGAGAAATTCTACCGCGTCTCGACCGGCAATCGCCACGACGTGAAAGGCTTTGGATTGGGCCTGGCATACGTACACAAGATGATAACCCTCTTTGGCGGCACCATCAAGGCCGAGAGCGAAGTGGGTAAAGGTTCGAAATTCATTATTAAATTACCACTTTATAAATAAGAAAACACTATGGACGAAAAATTGAGAATTCTTTTATGCGAAGATGACGAGAATCTTGGCATGTTGTTAAGAGAGTACTTACAGGCCAAAGGCTACAACGCCGACCTCTACGCCGACGGCGAAAGCGGTTACAAGGCCTTCCTTAAAGGCAAGTACGACATCTGCGTGCTTGACATTATGATGCCAAAGAAAGACGGTTTCCAGCTTGCTCAGGAAATACGCACCATCAACAGCGACGTTCCCGTAATCTTCCTTACCGCTAAAGCTCTTAAAGAAGATATCCTCGAGGGCTTCAAACTCGGTGCCGACGACTATATCACCAAGCCATTCTCGATGGAAGAGCTCGTGATGCGCATCGACGCTATCATGCGCCGCGTGAAGGGCAAGAAGGGCAAAGAAATCACGATGTACAAGATTGGCAAGTTCACTTTCGATACCCAGAAGCAGGTGCTCATCATCGATGATATGTCAACCAAGCTAACCACTAAGGAGAGCGAGTTGTTGAGTCTGCTGTGCGCACATGTTAATGAGATTCTTGAGCGCAACTTCGCCCTTAAGACCATCTGGATTGACGACAACTACTTCAACGCCCGCAGTATGGACGTTTATATCACTAAGCTGCGCAAGCACCTCAAGGCCGATCCGTCGATTGAGATTATCAACATCCACGGCAAGGGCTACAAACTCATCGCTCCCGAGCAGGAGGAGAAGTAAGGTGCCAGAAGGATAAAGTGCGAAGTCACACTGGTTAAAGTCCACGAGAGTCTCGTGGACTTTTTTATCACCTATAAATAAAAAACTAATGACTGATAACTAAAAACTAAAAACTATTTACTATCTTTGCCCCTACGAAACTAACAATCGCATTAGCATGAACATTCTGTATCGCATATATCACTATTGCATTGCGGCACCTATCGTGTTGGTTCTCACCATTATTACCTGCGTAACCACCATCATTGGGTGCCTCTTTGACCGAGACTATTGGGGCTACTACCCGTCGAAGTGGTGGGCAAGAGCCATGTGCTTCTTCTTTGGAGTGAAAGTCAAAGTCGAGAACCGCAATCTTATAGACCGCAACAGCGCCTATGTCTTCGTCGCCAACCATCAAGGCGCCTACGACATATTCTCCATCTACGGCTACCTAGGCCACAACTTCAAGTGGATGATGCGCAAGGGGTTGCATAACTTCCCGCTTGTGGGATGGGCATGTCACATGGCTGGACACATCATGGTCGATAACCACTCGGCGCGAGGCATCGTCAAGACCATGAACGATGCCAAAAAGCGACTCGTAAAGGGCATGTCGATTGTCGTCTTCCCCGAAGGACGACGCACCGACGACGGCAACATTCACCCCTTCAAGCATGGCGCGTTCAGGCTCGCCAAGGAGTTTGACCTTCCCATTGTTCCAATCACCATCAATGGCTCTTATAAGGTAATGTCACGCACCATGTTTCATGTAGAGCCAGGAACCATTACCCTCACTATTCACGAGCCTATTCCTCCCGAACAATTCGGCACCACCATTCAAGACCTTACCCAAAAAGCCTACGACGCAGTGGTTTCATCATTAGAGAATGCATGATGCGTAATGCATCATAATGCATAATTAAGTAACTCCCACCGATATTCGTCGGCGTGAGACAAAACATTGTGGTGTGCGATTTCCACACTATTTTCTATTCGGCATTGTAAAAGTATCTCCACAGTGGAGCGAGCATAAGGGCTTGCTTCAGGGTGTTGCTGTTGAGAAGGTCTAGGACTTCTTGGCGGGTGAGGAGGAGTACTTCGATGTCTTCGGTGCGGTCGAGTTGTTGGTCCTGTAATTTTCTCACTCCTGTCGCTATAAAGCAGTGTGTGAGGTTGTTGCAGGTGCTAGGGTTTTGACCTATGGTCATAATCTCTCGCCACTCACCGCCACCGTATCCTGTTTCTTCCAAGAGTTCGCGTCGTGCGCCTTGCTCTGGCGTCTCGCCAGGCTCAATAACTCCTGCGCAAAGTTCTGTGGAGTCTAGGTCGAGTGCGTAGCGGTATTGCCTTACGAAGACGAATTGGTCGTCGTCGGTGATGGCGATGACGTTTATCCAGTCAGGGTACTCGAGCACGTAGAACTCGTCGTTGATTTCGCCGTTAGGCAGCTGCACCACGTCGCGCCTGGCAGTGAGCCACGGACGCCTGATGAGATATTTGCTGTTAAGAGTTTTCCAGCGCATGATTTTAAAGGTATTGTTATTCATTGTTTTTTGGTGCGGCGAGTTGTAGGGTGCGGTATAGGTTACAGCCTATGAAATTGCCGAGGATGGATGCCAGATAAACGATAAGGGCTTGAGCTGTCCATTGGGGCCAGTCGAGCGCTAGTGTGTAGTAGAAGGCGTCGGCGATGCTGTGAACGAAGCCACACATGATGAACAATGGTATGCCGAAGAGCAGCGGCAGCCACATCTTCTGTCGGGCGAAGTTGACAACGGTGGTCATGATAAAACCGCAAAAGATGGCGAGCAACGTCACGTTCCAGAAACCTTTGTCGATGCGTCCGTCCACGATGCCCTGCGCCTTTTCTACGAGTTCGGGTATGGCGGTCTTGATAGCGGCAGCAACGATTGCGCATCCCACAATGTTGCCCACGATAATGATTGGCAACTCAATCCAGTCTTGCTTGGTCTCTACAAATCCGCTCACGCCAGTATAGAGCTTCATCTTGTAGCATACTACTGTGATTAGACCGAAGGAGAAAAGTACGGCACCTACAATGCCACCCACTTTGAGGAAGGCGACCCCGCCGAGCGAGATGCAGATACCTGCAAGGATTGAATCGATGATGGTTTTGCGCATAGTTCTGTTGTTCGTTTACCCGCTTGTTGCTTAGTGTTAATAAAAAAGGGCGACATCGCAGTCGTCCTTCGTTGGTGTGGGTGCTGACGGATTCGAACCGCCGACCCTCTGCTTGTAAGGCAGATGCTCTGAACCAGCTGAGCTAAGCACCCGTGCTTTTTGGAAAAGCGATGCAAAGGTAATGCAAGTTTTTGAAATGTGCAAGAGTTTTTGGATTTTTTTGTTTTGACGCTGCGCTGGTTTCCTATAATTTCTAGATATTCTAGATTATCTAGGGCTTAACTTAACATTTATAACTTAACCCTTGAAACTTAAAACCTATAACTTATAGCGGTATTCCGTTCTCGATGATGGGCAGGATGTCTTGTGGTTTGTTGATGATGACGTTGGCGTGGTATTCTTTCAGCTCCTTCTCAGGTCGGAATCCCCAAGTCACACCCACCGAATCGACGCAGGCCCGTCGTGCGGCTTCCATGTCGAGTCCCGAGTCGCCAATGTAGATGGTGTCGCTCTTGGTGATGGCAGCTTTGGCGAGAATCATAAAGATGATGGATGGGTCGGGCTTTACAGGTATGCCTTCTTGTTGTCCTTCAATGGCGAGCCAGTCGATGTCGGGGAAGAAGTGGTTTATGATGGTTGTTGTCGCGCTCTGGTATTTGTTGCTTGCCACGGCGAGTTTCACGCCTCGCTCTTGAAGTTCGAGCAGTAGGTCGTGGATGCCGTCGTAGGGTTTAGTGAGTTTAGTGTTGTTTTGGTCGTAGTATCCCTTGAAGTCTTTGAGCATGGCTTCAACCACTGAGTCTTTCTTGCGCGCGTCCTCGGGTAGCACGCGCTCGATGAGTCTTCTCACTCCATTTCCCACGAAGAAGGGGTAGGATGCTATGCTGTGGGTGTGGAACCCGTTTCGGTCGAGGGCATAATTAGCCGCTTCTCCCAAATCCTTGATGGTGTTGAGCAGTGTGCCATCGAGGTCGAATATTGCTAGTTGTTTCATTATAATTCTGGTTATTGGTTATTGTGGTTCGATACTTCAACCTTTAGAATGGGTATCCAATGGAGAAGTGGAATTCGGCGTCGCGTTTGAACTGTGGGGTGAATAGTGGCCAGTGCTCTTGCCCCGAAGCGGGGTTGTGGGCCTTCATGCCAAGATCGAAACGCATCAGGAAGTAGTTGAAGTCCATGCGCAGTCCCAAGCCGTAGGAGAGGGCTAGCTGTTCGTAGAACTTGTTGAATTTGAACACTCCGCCTGGTTGGTTCTCATACTCACGAATCGTCCACACATTGCCGCAGTCGATGAAGGCTCCTAGCTCAAGCACCCAGAAAAGTTTGCATCTATATTCGATGTTGAGGTCCAGCCTGATGTCGCCACACTGGTAGATAAAGCTGTTTTGCGATTTCTTGCCGTCGAAGCTTCCAGGTCCCAGAGTTCGCACTCCCCATCCGCGTACGCTGTTGGCACCTCCCGAGTAGAATCGCTTCTCAAATGGCAGCACAGTGCTGTTCCCGTAGGGTATGGCTATGCCAAATCCCGCATGAATGGCGAACGAGCTTCGCTGGTTGAAGTAGTGTGTGAGTGCGAAGTCGCCGTCGAGTTTTATATATTGTGAATATCGTGTGCCAAAGACCTTGTAGCTGTCGTCTTCCTCGCGTTTCTGCCCTATAAGGTGCGATATGCCGTAGAGCAGGTTGCCGGCAGTCTCGGCCGAGGCTCTAATGGTGTAGATGTCGTTTTGGAAGACAGTGGTGAGCGGGTTCACCATGCGCTTGTTGGTCTTGTAGAATGTGTAACCCATGCGCATGATAAGGTGGTTCTCGTAGGAGTAGCGTAGCAGCGGGTTGGTTATGCTGTCGAGGAAGTTTATCTTGCTCTTGGGCAGATACACATAGCTGATGTCGATAAGGTTGAAGGTGTGTCGCGTCTGGTTGTTGCGCTCGCTCCAGATGTATTTCCATCCCGCACCTGCAATGATGCGCGTGTATTCGGGTCTCTCCTGATAGTTGAAGCTCGTCATGAATTCGGTAGAGGCTTGTATGCGTCGCTTGAAGCTTTCGCGCAGGAAGGGCATCTTAAACTTGGGGAAGGTGATGCCCACGTCGCCCGAGTACTCGCTGTAGTTGTCGTTGATGAGACCGCTGAGGTCACCCGAGAGGCTCTCGTAGGATGCTTTGAACTTGACGTTCAATATCTCGGAGCCCTTGAATATGTTGCGGTGCTGATAATCGGCACCTATGCCAAATCCAAGGTCGCCCTCGCTGTTGGTGCCCTCGAGTGAGAAGGAGATAGTTTGCGACTTGTCGCGGTTGAGGAGTATGTAGGCATCAACCCACAGGTCGCCGGCAACGTCCATAAACGGCCTCATGTCAATGTTTATGAACTTGAGTATTCCTAGCCTTCCCAGGGCTTTGTAGGTGCGATCGACATCGCTGGCGTTGTAAAGCTGCATGGGACGGATGAAGCAGCTTTCGTAGAGGATTTCTTTGTCTATGTACTTGTCGTCGCCATAGAGCATGGTGATGCCGTTGTAGGTCACGGTGTCGCCGTAGAAGCCGTTCTGCATTGTCACTGCATCGTAGTTAGTGACAAACACCACATTACGCACATAGAACTGTCGGTGGGTTTCGGTCTGCGGGATGTGTGGCAGCTCTTGTATGTTCTCGCTTAGGGTGAGAGTAAGATCCACCTCGCGTGAGCCAGCAGCGGTGTCGGCGAGGAAGGTGATATAGCTCTTGTTGAAGGCATAGTAGCCGTTGTTGCGCATACGCTGCACGATGAGTTCGCGTTCCGCATCGAGTTTGTTGTGGTCGAGAAGCGACTGCGTCTTAATGGGGAAGTCGGTAGTGTCGCTCAAGATTATGCTGCGCAGGCTGTCGCTCGGGATGTCATATTTTATGGAACGGATGGTGTAAGGCTCGTTGAGAGTGACGTTGTAGGTCACCTGCGCCTTCTTCTTCTCGGGAAGAAGCTTAACTTCGCTGGTGACATCGTTCTTGAGGAAACCTTTGTTGATGAGAGCTCGCTGCAACTGGTTGACGCTAGCCATGGTGAGGGTGGAGTCGTAGATGACAGGCGGTGAGCCCACGCGCTGAATCCAGCGGTTGAACCACTTGGTGGAGTCTTTTCCCGAGAGGTTGTAGATGGCAAGCTGCATCTTGAATCCTCCCAGCACCTTGTGGTTTTCGGTCTGCCGCAGGTAGTTGATGAGCTCGTTTGTGCTAATGCCCTGGCCGTTCTCCTTGTCGAGGATGTTGATTTTTGTCTTGTCAAGGAGGAGTTGGCCATCGGGCACGTGTTTTGTCGAGGAGCATGCCCCAATCGCCAGCGCCGCAATCAGCGCCAGTAGAATGATAGAAAATAGTTTGCAGCTCCTTGACATAAGTGGTCACGTATAAACAAAGTGCAAATTTACCACCTTTATATTTAATGACAAAGTAATTTCTGGAATTAAATGGAGAAAAAACATGATGTGGTGTCATTCTTTGTGTTGTAAAAATATGCTATAAAACAGTATTTTTGCGAGTTTTCTGTTAAAAGAAGTTAAATTTTGGCGATTTCTGCTTGAAAATTATGTTTTATAACACAAAATGCTATATCTTTGCATCAGTTTTCATGGTATTAGTTTTTTAAGGTTATGAAATCTTTGTCGTCGTGAGACGATACTTTTCATTGTTTTAAGGTTTATGTTAATGGTATTAGAAAGTTAATTAGTTAAGCAATCCCCGACGATGAGTCAGGGATTTCTTTTTTTATCTAGGGGTAGGATAGGAGTGGGTAGGAGTAGCTAGGATTAGCTAGGAATAGCTAGGAATAGCTAGGAATGGATAGGAATGACTAGGAGCTTTGTCCTTCCACTCTCCACCCTGCACTCTCTCACATCTTCCCTCTCTCCTCTCCACTCTGCACCCTGCACTCTCCACTCTGCACTCTCCACTCTTACTTGAGATAATCTTCGAAGTAGCGGGTGATGCGTTCGTGGAGGTGGACGCTTTGGTGGCCGCGCATGTTGTGGCCCTGACCGGGATAGACATAGAAGTCGGGCTGGGTGTCGGCACCGATACAGGCTTTGAGGAATGAGTAGGCGTGCTGCGGCACTACGGTGGGGTCGTTGAGACCTATGATGATTTGCAGTCGGCCCTTTAGGTCTTTAGCCTTGTGGATGAGGCTTGTTTGCGCATATCCCTCGGGGTTGCTTTGCGGGGTGTCCATATAACGCTCGCCGTACATCACCTCATACCATTTCCAGTCGATTACTGGTCCGCCTGCCACTCCCACCTTAAACACGTCGGGGTAGTTGGTCATCAGGCTTATTGTCATAAATCCTCCGTAGCTCCATCCATGCACGCCCAGGCGGTCAATATCGACGTAGGGCAGTGAGCGCAGATAATCGACGCCGCACATCTGGTCTTTCATCTCTTCCTGCCCCAGATGGCGGAAAGTCGCCTGCTCAAAGTCGCGACCTCGGTTCTCGCTGCCTCGGTTGTCGAGGATGAACAGGAGGTAGCCTTTCTGCGCCATGTAGGTCTCCCAACTGCGGCTGCAGTAGTTCCATCTCGCGTCAACGTTGTGGGCGTGAGGTCCGCCATAAACATAGACCACTGTGGGGTATTTTTTTGAGGGGTCGAAATCGATGGGTTTCACCATGCGGTAGTAGAGGTCGGTAGTACCGTCGGCAGCCTTGATGGTGCCGCAGCTGTATTCAGGCACGTTATATCCCTCCCAGGGGTTAGGTGCAGTGAAATAGCGCATTGCCTTGCCGGTAGCGGTGTTCGCGATGGCTATGTTGCGAGGCACGTCGGGCTCGGAGTAGTAGTCGGCGAGCCAAGTGCCGTTGTCGTTGAGAATCGCTCCGTGCCATCCTTTCCCGCCTTCATCGACACGAGTGCGCTTGCCAGTGGCAATATCAACGCTGAAAATGTTTTTCTGAATGGGGCTTATCTCGTTGCTGCTGATGATGATGGCTTTGCTCTCGGTGTCAAAGCCCAGCATCTCCATCACTACCCACTTGCCGCTGGTGAGCTGTTTTACAAGCGAGCCGTCGGCATTGTGCAGATACAGGTGGTTGTAGCCGTCCTTTTGGCTCTGCATCACAAATTTAGAGGCATCCCAGGGCAGGAACACGATGGGGTTGCTTGGTTCAACGTACTTGTCGCTTGTCTCGCGGTAGATTTCGCCCACTTTAGCGCCTGTGGCAGCGTTGTAGCTCACTAGGCGGCAGTCGTTCTGGTCGCGGTTAAGCTCAAACATATAAACCAACTTATCGTCGGGACTCCAGGCTATGTTGGTGAAATAACGGTCGGTGGGATCGCCAGTGTCGAGGTATATGATTTTGCCCGAAGCGATGTCGAGAATGCCCACCTGCACCTTGTGGGAAGTCTGTCCTGCCATCGGATATTTCTCTGGTGCGGGAGTGGCTTCCACGTGTGTGGAGTCGTTAATCTCGGGCACGGTGATGAGCGGGTAGTCGGCTACCATGCTCTGGTCCATGCGGTAGAAGGCTAGCTTGTCGCCGCTGTTGCTCCAGAATGTTCCTTTCTCGATACCAAACTCGTTGCGGTGCACCGCCTGTGCATAAACGATGTCGCGCGAGCCGTCATTGGTGATTTGTCGGTATCCGCCGTTGGCGGTTGTTATCCATAGGTTATCGTCCTTGACGTAGGCAGTGTTGCGGCTGTTTTTATTCCAGTCGGCTTCTGACTCGTCATTTATGATTTGGCTCCATTCAGTCTTGTGGTTCTTTGTATCGATAAGCATGCGCTTGTCGTTGGCATAAATCATCATAAGTGGCTTGTCGGGGTAGGGGAACGATGCCCATTTGAGGTTTGGCGCCTTGTCAATCCCTGCCCAGTCTTTGATTTGCTGTGAGGTGAATGCCAGTTTCTCTTTGCCAGTCTTGGTGTCAACCGCCCAGATGGAGTCTTTCTCCATGTGGTAGAGCATGTTGCCATGCCAAGCGAGGTTTCTGGTCTGAGGAATCATGTTTTGGTAGTTCTTGCCACCAAAGTTCAGGTCTTCAAGAGTGAACTGTTTTTGCGCGCTGGCTATTATAGAGCATAGCAGCATCAGAGCAAAGCAATTAATTGTTCGTTTCATTGTTTTATAGATAGTTATGTTGGTTATCAGTTGTTTATAGTTCTTTGTTGACTGGAGTGTTGCGTTGACAACGCAACATACAGGACATTTTTACACTCTCATCTCTCCACTCTCATCTCTCTACTTAGCACTCTCCACTCTCCACTATTTCGGTTTATCGAAGTCGCCGGAGTCTTGGGTTTGGATGGTGTAGATTTCGCGGTAGATGTCGTTGGTCTTGAGGAGGTTCTCGTGGGTGTCGAAGCCAGTGATGCGGCCGTTGTCCATCACGATGATGCGGTTGGCGTGCATCACGCTGTGTACACGCTGCGCCACGATAATCTTAGTCACTTCGGGCATATAGTCGCGCAGTGCCTTGCTGATGCGTGCGTCGGTGGCGGTGTCGCAGGCGCTGGTGGAGTCGTCGAGGACGAGCACCTTGGGGCTCTTGAGCAGAGCGCGAGCTATGCACAAGCGCTGCTTTTGTCCGCCAGAGACGTTGGCACCACCTTGCTCGATGATAGTCTCATAGCCGTCGGGCATCTCCTCGATGAACTCGTCGGCGCACGCCAGCTGGCAGGCGTGCTTGCATTCCTCGAGCGTGGCGTCGGTCTTTCCCCAGCGCAGGTTGTCGAGCACGGAGCCACTGAATAGCACGTTCTTCTGCAATACCATCGACACGTTGTTGCGCAAGGTCTCTAGGTCGTAGTCACGCACGTCAACGCCACCCACCTTGATGCTGCCTTCGGTGACATCATACATGCGGCTTATGAGCATGGCGAGCGTGGATTTGCCACAGCCCGTGCCGCCTATTATGCCAATAGTCTCTCCGCTCTTGATGTGGATGTTGATGTCGTTGATGGCATATTCGTATCCCTTCAAGGCATTAAAACCATCAGTAATATTCACCCCGGCAATCACTATAGATGGTGAGCAAGATGCAGTTTTCTTATATGAGAATTTCACGTTGTTGAAGTCGATGCTTCCATCGGCTACTGTCATGACGGGATTCTCGGGATTTACTATGTCGGCTTTCTCGTTGATGACCTCCGCCACGCGTTTGCCACTGGCGGCGCTCATCGTGAGTTGCACGAAAATCATAGAGAGCATCATCAGCGCCGAGAGGATGGTCATCACGTAGGTGAAGAGCGAGGTGAGCTGACCGGTGGTGAGGTCGCCGCCCACAATCTGCTTTGCGCCAAACCACGAGAGCGAGATGATGCAGCCATACACCACAATCATCATCACGGGATGGTTGAGGGCCATCAGGCTCTCGGTCTTGACAAAGAGGCTGTAGAGCGCGCGTGCCGCCTTGCTGAACTTCTTGTTCTCGTAGTCCTCACGCACAAAGGCTTTCACCACACGTATCGCCGAGACATTCTCCTGCACCACATTGTTGAGGTCGTCATATTTCTTGAAAACCTGTGTAAAAAGCTTCACAGTACGGCTGATGATGAGATAGAGCGCGGTGCCCAATATTACAAGTGCGATGATAAAGATAAGGCTCATCTTGGTGTTGATGAACACGCACATGAAGATGCTGAAAATCAGGTTCAGAGGGGCTCTTACCGACACTCTGAGCAACATTTGGAACGCATTCTGAAGGTTGTTGACATCGGTGGTCATGCGTGTCACGAGCCCCGACGAGCTGAACTTGTCGATGTTGGAGAACGAGAACGTCTGTATGTTGCGGAACATGGCATCGCGCAGGTTGCGAGCAAATCCCGAGGATGCCATCGCTGAGAAGCGTCCCGCCAAGATGCCGAAAATCATACTCATGGCAGCCAGCACAAGCATGATGGCACCATATTTATACACGTCGGGCAAGTCGTTTTGAGCTATGCCCTCATCGATGATCCACGAGGTGACGTAAGGTATGAGCACTCCCATCACCACCTCAAGGGAGATGAAGATTGGAGTGAGTATTGAGGCAGTCTTGAACGTGCCAATCTGTTTTAACAGTGTTTTTAGCAATGTGATGTCGTATTTATGTTTTGTGTGGCAAAGTTAAGGCTTTTTTCTCACAATCTTATAATAATAGGATGAAATTTTGCGTTAATGTTCAAAACAATTATTTTTATTAACTGGACTAATCAAACAAATCAAAGTGAAGAAAATTTTCAGCATTTTCGCCATCGCAGCGTTGGCAACAATGATTATGGTTTCTTGCGAAACCAAGAAAGATTCATCTAAGAGTGTTTCAGATACTGAGGAAGTTACATCGGCATCCGACGCTTCAGCTTCTGAGGCTGAGGAAGAAGTGGCAATCGAGGACCAGAAAGAACTCGCCTGTGACAACTACACATTGACAGTCCCCGAAGGCTGGAAGGCTAGCAGCCGTATGGTAAGAAGCTCTTGCAACTTGACTCTTAAAGAGAATCCTCACACTACAGCAATGGTTAACCACACATTGTATAATGAGAATGACCTTGTCGAAAGCATCAAAAAACGTGGTGGCAAGCCAATTAGCGACATTTCTGTTGATGGTAACACCTTCAAGGTGTTTGAGGCTGAGAAAGATGGACGTTATGAGTATGAGGCTTATGTTCCTCAGGGAGATGGTTTTGTGACCTTCAGAGTTATGCCTGGCGGAACACCAATGAAAGGTGCCGAGCTTAAAGAGGTGATGATGAAGAACCTCAACGACATCATCGCAGCAACTGCTCTAAAGTAAGAGAGAAACGATTTTTAGTATAAAAAACACCCATCATGGAATATTGCCGTGATGGGTGTTTTCTTGTTTGTTCATCATGCATTCTGCATTAGAGAAACAGGCAGGCGTCGCCGTAGCTTAGGAAGCGGAAGTCGTGGTTGAGGGCGTAGTCATAAATCTTGCGCCAGTTGTCATTGCCCACAAAGGCGGCGACGAGCAGCAGCAGCGTGCTCTGCGGCTGGTGGAAGTTGGTAATCATGCCCTTGACGATGCGGTAGGTGTAGCCTGGGGCTATCATCAGCTGGGTGCTGCCCAGGTAGTCGCTGGCGTTGTGGCGGTTAAGGTACTCGACGATATTTTGCAACGCCTGCTGCGGCGTGATGGCTGGTGTGCCTTGATGCTCGGTCATACTCCCCCCCGCCCCCTCTATCTTAGAGGGGGAGCTGGTGTAAGGCATCCACTGGGTCACGCGCAGCTCTTCCTCGGTGGCATCGGGATTGTTCTCAAGAATTTGACCGATGTAATAAAGGCTTTCGAGGGTGCGCACGCTGGTGGTGCCCACGGCAATTACGGGTCGGGTAGTGGTGGCAAGCTCGGCGAGCAGGTCACGCGGCACGCTGATGAACTCGGTGTGCATATCGTGGTCGCCAATGTTGTCGCTCTTCACGGGCTGGAAGGTGCCGGCTCCCACATGCAGGGTGAGTTCGCGCCGCTCTATGCCTCGGCGGTCACACTCGGCAAGCACCTCGTCGGTGAAGTGCAATCCTGCCGTTGGTGCCGCCACGCTGCCGTCGATGTGGCTATACACAGTCTGGTAGTCGGTAAGGTCGCTCTTCTCGGTGCCCCGGTTGAGGTAGGGCGGGATAGGGATTTCTCCCAATGCCTCCAATACCGAGGCAAAAGTAACGTCATTGCCGTCCCAGTCGAAAGTTATCTCAAAGGCGTTGCCACGGCGCTCGCCACGGGTGGCGTTGATGGTGACGGTGGCGCCGTCCACCTCAATCTGCTGGGTGAGGGCACCGCTTTTCCAACGCTTGCTGTTGCCCACTAGGCATAGCCAAGTGCATTGACTGGTGGTTTGGAATATGAGCTGGTAGTCGTGTGGTGCGACTGGCTCCAGGCAGAAAATCTCGATTTGGCTACCAGTAGCCTTGCGAAATCGCAAGCGGGCATTGATGACCCTTGTGTTGTTATAGATGAGCAGAGCATCGCTGGGCAACAGCGAGGGCACTTCGTGGAATATGTGCTGCTCGATTGCGTTGTCCTTGAACATAAGCACTTTGCACTGCTCACGCTGGGCGAGAGGGTGCTTGGCGATGCGCTCCTCGGGGAGCGGATAGTTATAGTCAGCGATGCGCAAGTTGCGCACTTGGTCTAAAACAGTCATAGTCTAATTTTTCGGCAAAATTACAACATTTATTTCACAAATTTTGCCTTTTCAGAAAAATGTGTTACCTTTGCACCGCTTTTTGAGGAAATGACGTCTCAAAAAAGCTGGATCGGTAGCTCAGCTGGATAGAGCAACAGCCTTCTAAGCTGTGGGTCCTGGGTTCGAATCCCAGCCGATTCACAAAGATTTTTGCCAATCGTTTGAATATCAAATGGTTGGCAATATTTTTTGTCTATTAAATGCAAAAAATGTGCTGAAACTGCTAATAATAGTATAACAAATTAGTTGTAAATTTGCAACTTAATTTCTTAATGAAATGAATAGTAATTAAATTTGTGAAAATAATTAAATAATATTTATAATCATGAGAATTCAAAAACTAGCCTCTATGAGAAAAACGTCTATATCCCCGCATCGTTTATGGGCAGGTCGCAGCTTGGGGCAAACGAGAAGACTTACGCCTTTGTGCAGCCCAAGCCTCAGGAGCTCATCAGTGTGGATTGGACAATATATTGCGAAGATGACGAGTGCTTCTATCTTCCCGCACCCGACGGCGAGGGAATCAATGAGATGGAACTAGCTGGAGGTGTGCAGCCGTGCTATGACCTCTACGAGCAGTCTCCTGTTCCCGATTTGGAGGATTGCGGAGTTTATGCCTTTGATGCCATCAACCGACGCATCAGCGCAAGCCCGAGTGTGAAAGGTCTTTTGAAAGATTACACTCCAAATGTTGATGGCGGTGTGAGCGATAAGTTTGTTGTTTATCCTTTAGAACTGCCTGATGAGCCAATTCCCACTGCTGTCTCACAGATTGAAGGTCCTTCTAACAAGGCAGATAACCGTTGGTTCACCATTGACGGCCGCTGCTTGGGCGACAGAAAACCCACACTGCCAGGGCTCTACATAAGTGGCAATCGCAAAATAATAATACGATAGTTTCATTTATAAATTCAAAGAGGGAGCATTGAGTTCCCTCTTGTTTTTTGGTATGACTAGAAAAGTCTTTTTTGTCCTAAATTTTGACCATTAGACCAGGAAAAGTGTTATCTTTGCAGTGCAATTAACAACAAATGACTATGAATTTAATGAAGAGATTTATAGTGGCGATAATGGCTGTTATACCTATTGTAGCAGTTGCCGAGGAGGCGGCAGCGCCAATAGAGACCGGGAAGAAAAGTCTAAGTGTCAGTGTTTCTACGCTTAACACCAGCGACAGTGCAGTGATGGCTACCAAGCCACAAGACGGTGAGCGACCTGTGCAGCCGTTGAATATCCACATCGGTCCTAGCAAACTCACGCTGTTTGGCTATGCCCAGACGCAGTTTGACATGACGAAGACCGGTCCCGAGACCAAGAACTCGTTCAGCATGACACGCATTATCTTGATGGCTAATGCCGAATTGACACGCAAACTGAGCTTCTTCCTGATGGTTGACGTGGCAAGCACGCAGGCGCCCAAGCATCTGCATGAGTATTATGCGCAATATGCCTTCATGCCTGAGTTGAAAGTTAGGGTGGGGCAGTTCAAGACCCCTTACACATTAGAGAATATAATCTCGCCCACATTGCTTGGCACGGTGAACCTCAACGAGGGTACGCGCTACATGGCAGGCATAGCCGGAGACCCGCTCTATGGCAACTATGTGGGTCGTGACCTCGGAGCGATGATTACTGGCGACGCCATTAAGGCTCGCGACGGGCATTACTACCTTAATTATAGTGTGGGGGTATTCAACGGCGCTGGCATGAACCTGCGCGACAACAACAAGCACAAAGATGTGGTGGCAATGCTCAATGTGCTGCCCACTAAGGACATAACACTCTCGGGGTCGTTCATCATTGGCAAAGGCAACGCCCAGGCCGATGATATGTTTGGCACCATAGCGCAAGGCACCGACTATACCCGCAACCGCTGGAGTGTGGGTGCCGAAGCCAAATGGAAACCGTTGAAGCTGCGCACCGAGTATATGGGTGGCAAGAACGGCGACATCAAGAACCGCGCCTTCTATGCCGAGCTGTGGTGCCGCCTGTTCCGCAATTTTGACATCGTGCTCGACTACGACTACCTCGACAAGAACACCGCTTTGAGCAAAGACGCTAGGGAGGCGATGCCAGCCTGGACACGCACGAGCAATTATCTAGTGGGGCTTCAATACTGGGTTTATAAAGCCTGCCGCATCAGCACGCAATTCATCTTCAGTGACCGCAACATAGGTCCCGACACCAAATCGTGGCTCACCCAGTTCCAGATAGCATTTTAGATAGCTGACAAGCGAACAAGCTGACTAGGCAATGGGTTTTGCCGCTCGCTGCGCTTCGCTAGTTTGCCGCTCGCGTTGCTCGCTAGTTAGCCGTTTCACTAGTTTCCCGATCTCCGATCTCCGATCCCCGATAAACGAATAATGAATAACGATAAACGAAAATGAACGCGACAATATTTATAGTAATTCCCATTCTCACGCTGTTGATGTTTGAGTTGGGATTGAACCTGAAATTGCAGGATTTCAAATTGTTTAAAGACCGTCCCAAGCCAGTGCTTGCGGGGTTGATAGGGCAGATAGTAGTGTTACCGGCACTGGCGTGGCTCATAGGCTGGGCGCTGCATCTGGAGCCTGTTTTCCTTATCGGTTTCGTGTTGATAGCGTGCTGCCCTGGTGGCAGTTCGTCGAATGTGTTCTCGATGCTCGCCAAAGGTGACGTGGCACTCTCGGTGTCGCTCACGGCGTGCAGCAGCATTATCACGCTGTTCACCGTGCCGCTCATTTTGGAGTGGGTGACCACTGCGGCGAGCAGCACGGTCGATGTGCATCTGCCAGTAGGCAATCTCGTGGTGCAGAACATAGTGCTTATGCTCGTGCCAATCATCGTGGGCATCGCCGTGAGGAAGAAGTGGGAGAGTGCCGCCGAGAAAATCCACAAAGTGCTCTCGAAGATAGCTTTCCCTGCGCTGATTTTCCTCGCTACAGTGTTTTTCATCAAGAACCGTGAGGCGATAATCGCCAATTTCGGCCAACTGGGGCTCTCCATAACCGTGCTGATACTGCTTGCTATGGCAAGCGGAGTGGTGCTGTCGCGGTCTTTGCGCCTTAACACTCAGGAGCGTCGCACTATCGTCATCGAGATAGGTATGCAGAACGCTGCCCAGGCAATCACCATCGCCAGCAGTCCGCTCGTGTTTGGCGATGACCGATACGCCATCCCCGCCATCATCTACGCCCTGATGATGAACGTCATCCTCATCATCTATGTGGCGGTGGTAAAGAACCGATAAACAGAGAGTTTACAGTTCCTCACTGAAAATCTTTAATTTAAAGATTGTGAATTTCTATTTTTATTAGAAAAAAATTTTTACCTTTGTCACCATATTTTAAAAACGTAATATCTAAACGTGAAATTCAGGTTTCACAACGTTATTAACTACTTAATTTTTCATTCATTTTTTAAAACAAATCATTTATGAAAAAAGTTTTATCTCTTTTGATGATGGCCATGCTCGCTATCGGAGCATGGGCAGAAGAAAGTGTCTATAAGACATTGACATTTTCTGCTGAAACTAATTCTGCTGCTATTGGCAGTTACACTGCATCTTGGTCAGCCACTGTAGATGGTTTTACTTGGAATTTACAAAATTTCAACAACAACAACAATGGTTGGAACTATGTGAAATGTGGTCGCAAAAATGTTGAGTCAGTAGGTACTATTTCAACTGCTTCAGCCATTGATGAAGCTGTTACAAAAGTTGTTGTTACCGTTGATGCTGTTACAGTTTCTAATATTAACTCTACAACTTTAACAGTTGCATCTGACGCTAATTTTACATCTGATGTACAAACAATTGAAGTGGCTGCTGCAAAAGGTCAAATGACTTATACGGTAGAAAATCCCAGTGAGAATTGTTATTACAAATTGACTTACGATTGTGCTTCAGGCTCAAGCAATGGTCTCATCACAATCTCAAAAGTTGAGTACTATATTGATGGCGAAACTCCAGTTGTTACCGTTGCAGCTCCAACCTTCAGCCCTGCTGCTGGTGAGGTTGAGGCTGGTACCGCAGTTACTATCAGCGCTCCTGATGCTGAGATGATTGTTTACACCACCGATGGCACTGCTCCTTCTTATGCCAACAACAATGGTGAAATCTACACTGAGCCAATCGTTGTTAATGAGGCAATGACAATCAAGGCTATTGCTGTTGATGCCGACGAGAACGAAAGTGCTGTCGCAACTGCTGCTTACACCATTAAGCCCGAAGCCGTTTCGGTTGCTACTGTGGCTGAGTTCAATGCTCTCGCCGACAACACAGCTTTCACCTTCACTGGCAGTCTCGTTGTAAGTGCTCAAACAGGCAATTATCTCTATGCGCAAGATGCAACAGGTGGTATGCTGTTATTCAAAGCTACTACTACTTACAGCATGAACCAAGTAATTCCCGCTGGATGGACTGGAACAAAGACTACCTACAATGGAGCTCCAGAGGCCACTAATATGGCTGGATTGTCGGCAGCTACAACCACTTCAGAGCTTACCGCTCAAGAACTTACTCCCGATCAGGTAACTCAGCAGAATCCTTTCTTGTACGCCGTTATCAAGGGTGCCAGCATTAGTGATGGCAATATCGTTGTAGGTGAGGAGAGTGTGGCAATCTACAACCGCTTCAGCGTTACCGCTCCCACCGATAACAACACCTATGATGTTTATGGCATCACAGGCTATTATAACGGAACTCAGTTCATGCCTCTTGAGTATGTTGCCAACGAGGTTGAGGTTGCCACTCCAGTTATCACTGGTGAGACTCCATTTATTGGTTCTACCACAGTGACCATCACTTGCGAGGAAGAGGGCGTTTCTATCCACTACACTCTTGACGGTACCGATCCTTCAATCAACTCTCCCGAATATACTGCTCCATTCGAACTCACCGAGACCACTACCGTTAAGGCTATCGCCTTCAACGAGGCAGAGGATTGCTCAGTAATCGTTTCTAAGGAGTTTGTGAAGACTCTAACTGTTGCTACCGTTGCAGAGTACAACGCTCTCGCCGAGAACACAGAATTTGTGTTCACAGGCAACTTGGTAGTAAGTGGTCAAAAAGGCAAAAACCTCTATGCACAGGATGCTACAGGTGGTGTTCTGCTTTATGGCAATGCACCAGCCTTCACTAAGGGTGATGTGATCCCAACAGGCTTCAGTGCTACTAAGACCAACTACAACGGAACTATCGAAATGACCAACTTCACTTTGACAGCCGCTACCGAGACAGCTGATATTGTTGCCGAGGAGGTTGTTCCCGCACAGTGGACTGAGGATAATATCAACATCTATGCCGTTATCAAGGGCGCTACTATCGACGGCAGCAATCTGGTTGTTGGCGAGAACAGCGTTGTAACTTACAATCGCTTTGGTGTAACCGCTCCAACCGACACCGAGAAGGCATACGACGTATATGGCGTTACTAGCTGGTATAGTGGTGCAGCACAGTTCTATCCACTCGAGTATGTAGAGGTTGTTGAGCCGGTTGTTGAGAACACTATCACCTTCGTGGCAGAGCAGGAAGGCGGCACAATCGCTGTGGCTCTTGAGGATGGAACAGCAGTAGAGAGCGGTGTCACCAAGGTTGCCGCTGGTGCCAAGGTTACTGTTACCGCTACTCCAGCTGAGGGTTACAAACTCTCTGAGCTCGTGGTTAAGTGTGGCGAAACTGTAGTTGAGTTAGACGCTGATGAGACCACTGGTCGTGCTGCTGCTGAGACACACACCTTCACAATGCCTGAGGGCGAGGTGAATATCGAAGCTACATTTGAGGAAGACACTCAAACTGGCATCGATAACATCAACATGGAGAACGTGAAGAACGTACGCTACTACAATGTAGCTGGCGTTGAGAGCGCTACTCCATTCCAGGGTGTGAACATCGTAGTTCGCGTGATGAACGATGGCTCTAAGAGCGTTACCAAGATGGTAAAATAAGAGATAAATCTTTCATAAACTGAAAATGCCTGGCGCACAATTGCGCCAGGCATTTTTTTTGACTTTGGTTTTTTTGTATTTGATGTGCTGGATTTTTGCCCATAGGCTGTGTAATTTTGCAATGTGAAAAATGATAATCAACAAATTATACAGCTATGAAAAATATGGAAAACATCAACTCTTGCACATTTGGGGGCAACACGCCAGCCTTCGTGCGCCAACTTGTGAATGTGGCAAGCAACGTGTTTGGCGTGATGTTCTTTATGACATTCTTGGGCTATATCGCCCTCCACTGCCTATAAAAGCCGCAGCGACTAATGAGGAAGTAAAATCAAGGAGCAAGAATCCATTCAGGTTCTTGCTCCTTGTGATATTAGTGACTTGGCAAGTTCTATTTTGTCATGCTTCGCTTGCCTTTGCCTTTTTTGTTTTTCTTGTTTTTCTTGTTGCTCTTGTCTGTGGTGGATTTCTTGTCGTTGCCGGCGGGTTTAGCTTGCTGCAATCCCATCTTGATGTTCTTGATGAGTGCCTCGCTCGAATAGGTGGCACCAGTAGCGACATCGGCGTCAAGCTTGAGTGCCTCGTCAACAGTCTTGCCTATGAACTGCTTGAACACCTTTTCTTTGGCACGGTTGAAATAAGATGGAGTCTCCTTGTTGTCGAGGGCTGTGATGCTGGTGATGCGACCATCAGTAATGCTGATGCTCACAGGTGTAGCGCCATTATATCCAATCACTTTCTTGGCTATCTCGCCAGTGTAGATTACTTGTGGAGCACTGGTTTTGCCCTTTGCCATAGCATTAGGCGCAAAAACTGCGGCAGCAATTAATGCCACAGCAAAAAATGAAAATTTGAATTTTATCATATCTGTAATTGTTTGGTTTTTTTTCTTTTCAGATTAGACTGCAAACTTAGTAAAAATATTAACCTGTCAAGTACTAAAAAAGGTTATTTTAACAATTTTAGGTAAAAAAAAGCGGAAAAATGCTTTTTTACTTTTTTTATCGCTGAGATTGCATTACCTTTGTTTTTTGATTTGAGGAATAGGCACGCAAAGCGGTGCCAGTGAAATGAAGTTAGACTGATGACAATAGACGAAGATATACAAGCGTGCATCGAGGTGTTGAACCGTGGCGGAGTGATATTGTATCCCACCGACACGATATGGGGCATAGGCTGCGATGCCACCAATGCCGATGCCGTGAAGAAGGTGTATGACCTCAAGCGGCGCGACGACAATAAGGCGCTTATTGTGTTGCTCGGCAACGTGGAACATCTCGACCACTATGTGGTGAGTGTGCCCGAGATGGCACGCGAGCTGCTCGACGTGGCGGTGAAGCCCTTGACGATAATCTATGACGGGGCCTATAACGTGGCTCCTAATCTGCTTGGCGAGAACGACTCGCTGGGAATACGCATCCCTCATGATGAGTTCTCACAGCGGCTGTGCTCTGAGTTTGGCAAGCCTCTGGTCTCGACCTCGGCCAATGTGAGTGGCGAGGAGAGTGCCAAGACCTTTGCCGACATTAGTGAGGAGATAAAGCAAGGAGTAGATTATGTGGTAAACTACCGTCAGGACGATACCAAGCCCCGCTCGGCATCTAATATCATCATGCTCCACAGCGACGGAACGTTTAAGATAATTAGATAAGTGATAAGTGTTAAGTGTTAAGTGTTAAGTGATAAGTGTTAAGTGATAAGTGTTAAGTGATAAGTGTTAGGTGATAAGTGTTAGGTGATAAGTGTTAAGTAATAAGCGATAAGTGTTAAGTGATAAGTGACTCTAGAGAATCTAGAATTTCTAGAAGATTTAGATAATCTAGGAAAAAACTGATGACTGATAACTGAAAACTAAATAATGACTGGTGAACAGCGACAACGGCTAAGATATGTCCTCGGCGACTTTGTGTCGTCGAATGTGGCGTGGTTCCTTTTCAACCTGATGCGTTACAAGTTGGGGTTTGTGAAGGGCGGGTGGCTGTCGTTGCAGTCGTTCCTCATGTCGGAGAATGTGATATATGGGCAGGTGCTGTTCCCGCTGCTCATGATGTTTGTGTATTATCTCTCGGGCTATTACAATGTGCCTTACCGCAAGTCGCGCTTGCAGGAGTTCATTATCACACTGCTGAGTGCCGTGTGCAACAGCTTCCTGATAATTCTTATTGCGCTCATCAACGATATGGTGGAGAGGCGCACCGAGAACTATGAGGTGATATTCCTTCTCGTGGGCATGCTGTTCTTTGTGGTGTATTTTGTGAGATTGCTGATTACCAATGCCGTCACGCGCCGCATCAGGAACGGCCAGTTACAGTTCCGAGCGTTGATAGTGGGCAGTGGCGCCTCGGGATTCTCGTTCTATCAGCGCTTGAAGAAGAACATCAACACCTTTGGCTACGACGTGGTGGGCTTTGTGGAACTTCCTGGCGAAAATAGGGTGAAGGATATAGTGCTGCCAATCTATGCCTTTGATGACATCGTGCAGGTGTGCAAGGATCATCAGGTGAGCGAGGTGATAGTGGTTCCCACTAAGCAGAACATGGAGCAGATGCTGGCGATTATCGACCGCCTCTACACATTGAATGTTCCCATCAAGATGACACCCGACAAGAAGAACGTGTTCATGTCGCGCGCAAGGTTCAGCAACCTTTATGGCGAACCGCTGGTGGATGTTGGCGGCAGCACCATGAGCGAGGGCGGTAAGAACATCAAACGTGTGATGGACATCGTGGTGTCGGCGATAATGATGGTGTTGCTGCTGCCGGTGTATCTTACCGTGTCGATACTCATAAAGCTCGACTCAAGAGGTTCCATCATCTTCTCGCAGGAGCGTGTGGGATATCACAATAAGACCTTCAAAATCTATAAGTTCCGATCTATGGTTGCCGATGCCGAGAAAGACAACAATCCCCAGTTGTCGAGTGCCGATGACCCACGCATCACGCGTCTGGGGCATGTGCTGCGCAAGTTCCGCATCGACGAGCTGCCACAGTTCTGGAACGTGCTCAAAGGCGACATGTCGCTCGTGGGTCCGCGTCCCGAGCGTCAGTTCTACATCGATCAGATAGTGGCTCGCAAGCCCTCCTATCTACTTGTGCATCAGGTGCGTCCAGGCATCACGTCGATGGGTCAGGTGAAATTTGGCTACGCTCGCAATGTAGATGAGATGCTCGAGCGTCTCGATTACGACCTGCTATACATTGAGAACATGTCGCTCTTGAATGACGTCAAGATTCTTGCTTACACCTTAAAAATCGTTGTTACTGGCAAGGGAGTGTGATGAACAGTTACGGCAAGGTAAATAAGACAACTGATGAGCCTGAGGAGCGAGGCACATCGCGGTGGCTTGCGGCAGTGCGCCGTTGGCGTGAGAATCACATCAAGGAGAAGACCTTTGTGGTGATGCTCGCCCTCGTGGTAGGTGCCGTCTCGGGACTTGCCGCTGTGCTGCTCAAGTTCCTCATTGCCTTCATTGCCGGCGTGCTCACCAAGCATGTGCGCATCGCTGGCGGCAACTACGAATATCTGGTGTTCCCTATCGTGGGCATTTTGCTTGCGGGGATGTATGTGCGCTATGTCATCAAGGATGATATCTATCATGGTGTGACGCGTGTGCTCTATGCCATCGCCCAGCGCAAGAGCAGGTTAAAGCCCCACAATATGTATGCCTCGCTGGTGTCGTCGTCAGTGACCATAGGCTTCGGCGGCTCGGTGGGTGCCGAGGGTCCTATCGTCTTTACTGGCGCTGCCATAGGGTCAAATCTTGGGCAGTTTTTCAGGCTTTCTCCCCAAACCCTCATGCTCCTCGTGGGATGCGGTGCTGCGGCGGGTATCGCCGGCATTTTCAAGGCTCCCATCGCGGGAGTGCTGTTCACCATCGAGGTGCTGCTCATCGACCTCAACTCACGGTCGGTGGTGCCTCTGATTATCGCTTCGGTGACTGGTGCCACTGTCGCCTATGCCTTCACGGGCTACAACGTGGAGTTCTTCTTCTCGCAGAGCGAGCCGTTTTTCACATCTCGCATTCCGTTTGTGATTTTGCTGGGATTGTTCTGTGGCTTTGTCTCTTTCTATTTCAACAAGACGATAGAGATGATGGAGAACATGTTTGCCCGCATCACCAATCACTGGGTGCGTTTCGCTATAGGTGCGGTGGTTCTCAGCTCCCTCATCTTCCTCTTCCCGGCGCTCTACGGCGAGGGCTATGGTGCTATCAACAGCCTGCTCAACGGCGATGTGAAACCGCTATTCGACAACAGCATCTTCTACGGCTACCACAGCAATGTGTGGTGGGCAGTAGGCCTAGTGGGCTGCCTATGTTTCACAAAAGTGTTTGCCACCAGTGCCACCAATGGCGGTGGCGGAGTGGGTGGTACGTTCGCCCCCTCGTTGTATGTTGGTTGCATGGCGGGCTTCTTCTTCGCCTTCCTGCTCAACACTTTGGGTGTTGTGGATCAGAGTTTGCCCCTGTCAATCAAGAACTTTGCTTTGCTTGGTATGGCAGCTGTGATGGCTGGTGTGATGCATGCTCCGCTCATGGCAATCTTCCTCACCGCCGAGATGACTGGTGGCTATCAGCTGTTCTTGCCGTTGCTTATCGTCTCAGTTGTGTCCTATCTCACTTCGCGCATCCTGTTGCCCTACGGCATCTATTCTCGCCGCCTGGCAAAGCGTGGCGAGCTACTCACGCACCACAAGGACAAGTCGGTGCTCACACTGCTTAAAATTGATAGCGTGATAGAGACCGATTTCATCCCTGTCAATCCCAAGATGAGCCTCAAGGAGATGGTTGACGTGATAGCGCAGAGCTCTCGCAACCTGTTCCCCGTCACTGATGAGGGTGGCCGTCTTCTTGGCGTGGTGCTTCTCGACGATATTCGCAACATCATGTTCCGTCCCGACCTTTACAGGAGAATTTACGTGGAGCGGTTCATGTCATCGCCTCCGGCGGTGATCGAGGTGGGCACACCTATGGAGCAGGTGATGAAGACTTTTGACGAGACCAAGGCATGGAACCTCCCTGTGGTGGAGGACGGGAAATATGTGGGCTTCGTCTCCAAATCAAAGATTTTCAACTCCTACCGCAAACTGCTCAAGCACTACAGCTACGATTAAATTAATGCAGAATGCATAATTCACAATTCACAATGCATAATTCACAATGCGGAATGCACAATGCGGAATGCGGAATGCACAATGCAGAATGCAGAATGCAGAATGCGGAATGCGGAATGCAGAATGCGGAATGCAGAATTAAGAATGTA
>FLNZ01000028.1_pt1 | contig 26579 bp, 20 predicted proteins | sample 1140391 | NCBI WGS metagenome assembly FLNZ01 (sample SAMEA3878171, study PRJEB12797) | bioreactor metagenome | biome: Moose rumen | place: Sweden | collected 2011-10 | reverse complement strand
GTCGTTGAACATCGGGAAGAGTTTTTCGATTTGCTCGAAAAACACCAGGTAGTGATTGTCAAGGCAGATACCGGTTCCGGCAAGTCGACTCAGCTGCCGAAGTTTTTGCTAGAGTGGTATGCCGCGGTTCGTCATTCTCGCGAAGGCGAGAATCTCGTGGATGGTGTTCGAGAAGGGGATCCCCGCGAAGGCGGGGATGACAAGAGAGGTTTCAAGATCGGTGTGACAGAACCCCGCCGGCTGGCGGCGATTTCGATTGCGGATCGCCTGCGCGAGGAACTCAAGGATGAAACGCTTGTCTCCACGAAAATACGATTCTGGGAGCAGGGCCAGAGCGACGCTCCCATCAAGGTGATGACGGACGGCATCCTGTTGCAGGAATTCCGCCGCGACAGGCTCTTTAGGCAGTATTCGGCCGTCGTGATTGACGAAGCGCATGAACGCTCGTTGAACATCGACATCCTGCTCGGCATTTTCAAGACGGTTCTGCATGAACGCCCGGAATTCAAACTGATTGTGGCCTCCGCGACGCTCGATGCCAAGCTCTTCGAGGAATTTTACGACAACAGCTGCGTGATGGAAGCGGAAGGCCGCACATTCCCTGTGGATGTAGAATACTATTTCGGTGGTGGGAATGGAGATCCCCGCCTTCGCGGGGATGACAATACGGGGCGCGACACTAGCGGCAAGGGCGATTCGGGCTTGCTCGACGAGGCCCGCGATGCGATTCTTGACTTGGAAACGCGCCATCGCGACCACCTGCTCTGTTTTTTACCGACGGAACGCGATATTCAGGACTTGGCGGCCGAACTTGCGCACGAACTGGACTCTGCAACTTTCGACATTCTGCCGCTTTACGGGCGCATGAGCCCCGATGAACAGCGCCGTATCTTTAGGCATACGGAAAAGACCCGCGTGGTGCTCGCGACGAACATCGCGGAAACATCGCTCACGATTCCGGGAATTGCCTACGTGGTGGATACGGGTACGGCCCGCATTTCGCGGTACAACGCGCAGTCGCGTATCCAGGGATTGCCTGTCGAGGACATCTCGAAAGCGTCTGCGCGGCAACGTACCGGGCGTGCGGGGCGCGTGAAGCCCGGCGTTTGCATCCGCCTCTATTCTCCCGAGAATTTTGAGAAGCGGGACGAGTTTACGGAGCCGGAAATCCGGCGGAGTAATCTCGCGAACGTTGTCCTGCAGTTGCGCAGCCTCGGGCTGGAACTCGAAAATTTCCCGTTCTTGCAGTCGCCGCCGCATTCGGCGTTCCGCGGCGCGTACAAGACGCTTTTTGAACTCGGTGCGCTTACCGCCGACAACGCCAGCGGGCATGTAACCAAGCTCGGTCGCGAGATGACGCGCCTCCCGATGGACGTGGCACTCTCGGCGGTGCTCCTGCGGGCGCGCGATGCGGGCGTATTGCAGCCCGCGCTGATTGTCTGCTCGGCGCTCTCCATCCAGGACCCGCGCGTGGTGCCGAGCGAAGAACCCGAACGCACCCGCATCCGCCAACTGCACCGCAAGTTCGCAGGCCACAAGAGCGATTTCCTCACGTTCATCTGCATGTGGAACGCCTTCTGCGCTGAATGGGATGGCAAGACCTGGAACAAGTTGCGCAAGTTCTGCGACAAGAACAGCCTTCATTTTTTGCGTTGCCGCGAATGGATTGATTTGTACGAACAGTTCGGGCGCATCCTCGGCGTGAAATTCGAGAATCGCGTGTGTCCGCTGGACAGTTTCCATCGCGACAACCTGCACATTGCGCTCCTTTCGGGATTCCTGGGCGGCATAGCCCTGCGTGATATTGAGAACGGTTGTTACCGCCTGGTGAGCGGGCGCGAGACGCACGTATTCCCGGGCAGTGACCTTTACGGCAAGAGCGTGGAATGGCTTTTTAGCGCCGAGGTGCGCGAGACGAGCCGCATCTTCCTCAACAAGGCTGCTGAAATCAAGCCCGAATGGATTATGCAGGTGGCGGAACCTTTCTGCACGCGCCGCTGGTATGCGCCCACATGGAACCAGGAACGCGGTTTCGTGGAAGCGGTGGAAGAGGTGAGCTTCCGCGGGCTTGTGATTAGCCGCGGGCACCGCGTGGATTACGCCCGCGTGAATCCCGATGAATGTGCCGAGATTTTCTGGCGCGAGGCCGTAGTGCTCGGCCAGATGGCGCGCCCGTTCCCGTTCATGACGCACAACGAGCGTGTGGTCGAGGATTTGCATGCGCTGGAAGCCCGCAAGCGCCAATTCGGGCTTGCCCCGAGCGAAGACGCCCTGGTGGATTACTACACGCGCATTGCCCACGAGGTCAATTCCATCAAGACATTGAAGGACTACATCCGCGAACACACGGACCAGTTCCTCAAATTCGATGCGAAATACTGGCTGGAGCAGTTAGACGAAAGAACGGGTGAAGCCTTACAGACGGGTGGCGAGAGGTTTAGAAGTCGGTTGTCGGATTTCATGGGCAAGTTCCCTGAGCGTGCCGAAGGGGACAAGACTGCAAAGAAATCTTCCGTTAAAACACCGGAACTCGGCGGCACCCTCGAACAGTTCCGCATCGAAGGTCTAGACGGTTCCAGCCGCATGGTAGTGGGCGAGATGGTGTTTGATGCGATGCGCGACTGTGACGGCATTACGCTGGACTTGCCTTACGACATGGTCCCGCAGGTGACGCCCGCGACGCTTGCGCTCTCGATTCACCAGTGGCGCGAATGGATGGCGGAATCCATTATCCGCGAGATGCCCAAGGCTGCGAAAAAGCAGTTAGAAGGCAAGCGCACGTTTATCGATGACGCCTTCTGCGACAAGCTCAAGGCGAACCCGCACAAGGCCCCGTTGTTGCTCCTGTACGAAACGCTTGCGAACCTGAAGGAACTGCGCAATGGCACCGGCGGAACCGTTGCCGACATCCCGACGGTCACGCCCGAGAAGGAAAACCACCTGCGCTTGCACATGAAGGTGTTCAAGCCCGGTTTCCCGGAAAAGTTTGCCGTCGAACTCAATCCCGAGTGGGGGAGTTTCCGACTCTTTGCCGCGGTTCGCCCCGTTCTCGTAACTTTCGGTATTGACTTTGCGCTTGGTGACATGCGCTTTGGATGGCGCTTGGGCGAATCGGCGCTCATGACCCCGGCAGAATCCGCCTTCTGGCAGGCGTTCCGCAAACGCGTGGAAGGAAGATCCCCGACCGGGTCGGGGATGACAGAGGGGGACTCCTCGCTCATTGTCGACCGCCTGAACATGCTCGAAACGGGCGGCCTGTATTCCGACGGGTTCAAGACCGCGCTCAAGTCGTGGGTTTTAAAATCGCTCACTGCAGACAACCTGGATGCAAACCGTTGCGTGCGTTTTTCGGGCCTCGAGTATTCCCGCGGCAAAAAGATTCGCGACTTCAGGAACCTTGCCGCAACTACCCGCAGTGAAGATGAAGTTATCCGCCTTGCACTCGTGCGAGCCACGTATGAATCTGCCCTTCTCGGGGCCGAATCCTTTGTCAGGTTCTGGGACGTTCTTCGGGAATTTTCGGTTGCGATGCGCCAGGGAGGCGACCATGCACGCGATTCCATTGCCGCACTCATGGCAAGCAACAAGTCCATCACGAACATAGTCACTCTCTATTCCCCTGATCGGAATAATACTTTGTTCGAAAGGCTCAACGTGCTCGGCGGCGCACTTGATGCCTGCGATTCAAAAACACTTGATGCCCGCAATTCATCTTCAATCGGAGAAAAAATAGACCTCTCCGTCAAGGACCTCCGCGAAAAGTTCCGTCCTTTCCTCAAGGCCCGCTTCATGAAGGACCATGAACTCAAAAATGCACGTGAAATCCTTTCGAAGATGGAACGTATGCAGCAGGACGACCTGGAATATCCGGAACTCTACCTGCAGGCTTGCGCGATGCTCGAGGACTTCGAAATCCTCAAGTTCAAGCGCAAGGGCGACGATAGCGAGGATTCCATCGAGGAGGACTCCCTTGCACGCCTTAAGAGCCGCTTTGGACGGATAAAGTAAGCCCCGCGCGCCAAACTAGGGCGGCTCGGCTATGCCAACGCAATACTTGCGTTGTCGCAGCTCTCGCCTTTTTCTACATTTTCCCCCGTATGTTTACAGGAATTATTCAATCTACCGGCGAAATCGTCTCGATAGAGTCTCGAGGCGATGCGCTTTCGATGCGCCTCAGGTCGCCGGGATTTTTCAAGAATTGCAAACTGGGCGATAGCGTCGCTAACGACGGTGTGTGCCTTTCCATTGAATCTTGTACCGATGATGAAGCGGTTTTTTGCCTGATGCACCAGACGGTCGAAAATACCGCCTTCAAGCAGGCCGCAGTCGGTAAACTGGTCAATCTGGAACTTCCGTGCCGTGCCGACAGCTTTATGGGCGGGCACTTCGTGATGGGCCATGTGGACTGCGTTACCGAGGTCATCCAGGTGGTTCCGCGCGAAACGGGCGTGGAAGTCGACCTGAAGATGCCTGCGGACCTCAAGCGCTACATTATCCGCCGCGGTTCCATCTCCCTGAACGGCATCAGCCTTACGGTCGCCGAGAAGTTCGAGGATTCCATCCGCGTGTGCATCATACCGGAAACCCTTGCCCGCACGAACCTGCGTAACTGGGTTGCCGGGACCATCGTGAACGTGGAAGTCGACATGCTCGGCAAGTACATTGAAAATTATCTGAAGGAACGAGACCTTGCTTAATACGATTGAAGAGGCCATTGAAGATTTTAAGAACGGCAAGTTCTTGATTGTGGTCGACGACGAAGATCGCGAGAACGAGGGCGATTTCGTCATCGCCGCCGAAAAGATTACGCCCGAGAAGGTGAACTTCATGCTCCACGAGGGCCGTGGCGTGCTTTGCTGCCCGCTGCCTATCCAGCGCTGCCATGAACTGAATTTGACCCGCCAGACTGCGGAAAATACCTCGATTCTGGGTACGCCGTTCACCATCATGGTGGACAAGATTGAAGGCTGCACTACGGGTGTTTCTGCCCACGACCGTGCGGCGACGATTCTTGCCCTTTCGGACCCTGCTTCCAAGCCGAGCGATTTTGGCCGTCCGGGGCATATTTCGCCCCTCTACGCGCAGGAAGAAGGCGTGCTTCGCCGTGCAGGCCATACCGAGGCCGCCGTTGACCTCGCGAAGCTTGCCGGACTAAGGCCCGCCGCCGCCCTGATCGAAATCATGAACGAGGACGGCACCATGGCCCGCATGCCGCAGCTTCAGGAAGTGGCGAAGAAGTTCGGCCTCAAGATAATCTCCATCCACGACCTCATCGACTACCGCCTCAAGAACGAGAAGTTGGTGCAGCGCGTGGCCGCCCCGCATGTAAGTACCAAGTACGGCGACTTTACCGCATACGCCTACAAGAGCAAGACCGACGGCGTGGAACATGTGGCCTGGGTCGCGGGCAACCCCGACTTCAGCAAGCCGGTTTACGTGCGCGTGCACAGCGAATGCCTTACGGGCGACATTTTCGGTAGCCTCCGCTGCGATTGCGGCGAACAGCTCGCCGCCGCCATGAAGTTCATCGGCGAGCACGGCGGCGTGTTCCTGTACATGCGCGGGCAGGAGGGTAGGGGTATTGGCCTCTGCAACAAGTTGCGTGCCTACGAACTGCAAGAAAAGGGCATGGACACGGTCGAGGCGAATCTGCACCTCGGGTTCAAGTCGGACCTCCGCCAGTACGGTACGGGCGCGCAGATCCTTGCCGACCTCGGCGTGAAGGAAATGCGCCTCTTGACCAACAACCCGAGCAAGATTTCGGGCATTACCGCCTACGGGCTCAAGATAGTGGAGCGCGTTCCCATAGAAATCAAGCCGAACAAGGAAAACCTGTTCTACCTGCTCACCAAGCAGAAGAAGATGGGTCACCAGCTGCATATCGATGGCGCGGTGCCCGAAGAGAATTTGAAAGAGGAAAAATAAGATGGCTAAAGAAATCAAGAATTCCCTCAATGGCTCTGGCCTCAAGATTGCAATCGCGGTCGCCCGCTTCAACGAGGTGGTGACCGACAAGCTCCTGGAAGGGGCACTCCGCCAGCTTGAACTGCTGGGTGTTGCCGACAAGGACGTGACCGTCGTGCGCGTTCCGGGCGCATTCGAACTCCCGGGCGTTTGCCGCAGGCTCGCCGATTCCAAGAAGTACAGTGCAGTGATGGCCATCGGTGCCGTAATCCGCGGCGAGACGAGCCACTACGACGTGGTGGTGAACGCTTCTACCGGCGGTGTCGCAAGCATCGCTGCCGAAGGCAAGCTCCCCGTGATTCTCGGAATCCTCACGACCGATACCGTTGACCAGGCGATGAACCGCGCTGGCCTCAAGGCGGGTAACCTCGGTGCAAACTGGGCATCCACCGCCGTCGAAATGGCAAACCTTTACAAGGTCATCTAATCATGCCGAAAATATCTTACAGACCCGCGCGCGTTTTTGCCATGCAGCTCCTGTATGCCATGGAAATTACGGGCCAGACTCCGGGGGAGGCGCTTCCGGGAATTCTTGAATCCCAGCCTCTTGCCGACGAACAGAAAAAGTACGGCATGAACCTTGTCGACCTGGTGCAGGCTCACAGGGATGAACTCGACGAGGATATCAAGTCGGCCTCGGCCCACTGGGAAATTGACCGTATGGCGAAACTCGACCGCATTGTGTCGCGCATCGCGATGGTCGAACTCCTGTACGTCTCCGATATCCCCATCAAGGTGGCTATTTCCGAAGCGGTGCAAATCGCGACCAAGTACAGCACGGATGGCTCGGGTGCCTTTGTGAACGGACTCCTTACCGGGTTCATGCAGAAACACAATATTGTCGCAACCACGCCGACTCAAAAATCTAAAGCGAATAAGGGAGTATAGTTCATGCTCAAGGAAAAATGGATGAAACACATATTTGCAGGTATTTCCTGCCTTGTCGCTCTTGTCGTGTATGCGCTGACCATGGCGCCCACGGTGAGCTTCTGGGACTGTGGCGAGTTTGTTGCCTGCGCTAACACCCTCGGCATCCCGCACCCTCCTGGAACGCCTTTCTTCGTGTTCTTCGCCCGTGCGGTAATCGTGCTGCTCCCGTTTGTTGACGAAATCGCGAAGCGCGTGAACTACATCTCGGTGTTCAGTTCTGCGGCTACGGTCTACATAACAGCCCTCTTTGCCTGGGATCTCCTTGCTGCCGTTCTCGACACAGTGAAGACGGATGCAGACAAGCTTGGTCAGCCTATCTTCAGTAAGCTGTCCGACAAGATTAGCGGCAATGTCCGCACGATCGTTCTCGGCACAGCCGCTCTCGTGGCCGGTTTCCTCCTCACGTTCTCCGACACATTCTGGTTCAATGCGGTCGAAGCCGAAGTCTACGGCGTCGCCATGTTCATCCTGATGCTCATCTCGTACCTGGGACTTGTGTGGTACAAGAAGCGCGACGAAGAGGGCAGTGACAAGATTCTGATTTTCATCTGCTACATCGCCTTCCTCGGCGTGGGCGCGCACCTCTACACGATGCTTACGGTTCCTGCCGTGTTCGTGCTCCTGCTCGTTGCCCAGCCCAAGAAAATCCCGGAACGTCTGCCCATCTGGATTACGGGAACGCTCCTCTGCTCCGTGATATACATGGTCTCGGCATTCATCGAGATTTCTTTTATTTGCCTTGTCTTGCTTGCCATACTTGCTTTTGCAAAGCCGTTCTCTGCGAACGTGAACCACGCCGTGCGACTCTCCCTCGCATTTGCGTTCTTTGCCCTGATTGGCTACAGCACGCACCTCTACATTCCTATCCGTTCGGAATTGAACCCGATTATCGACGAGAACAATCCCGAAATCAACATCCGTGACGAGCAGGGCAACCTGCAGCTCGGTAACCTGTTCAAGAGCCAGAACTGGGAAGCGTTCAACAACTTCGTGGAGCGCAAGCAGTACGGTTCCGAAAGCATGCTTGCCCGCGCGTTCTACCGCCGTTCCCAGGTGGCGCACCAGGTGCTCTCTTTCCCGAACATGAGCTACGGTGGTTACCAGATGGCGCAGTACCTGCCCTACAAGGTGGGTGGCGTGAACTACGCGAATGGGGTCTACACCTTCGACAAGGGCGATAACGTGCCCCTGAAGCGCTTCGGCTATGATTTCCCGACGCAGATGACGATGATGGGTGACCAGATTCCCAAGCAACTTTTCGTATTCCTTATCTTTAACGGTCTTCTGGTTCTTGTCTGCGTGTTCATCTACAAGCGCAACAAGCATCTGGGCATATTTACGTCGGTGCTTTACGGGCTCTGCTCGCTGGGGCTCCTGTTCTACATCAACTTCGCCGACGGTACCCGCATGGAAGGCCGCGAGCACGATTACTGGGTGTCCGTCATGACCCGTAACGTGGGCGACCTGAATTCCATGGGCGCACAGATTGGCTCCGTGCCCGATCCGAACGACTTGATTGACCTCCGCCAGAATATCGAACGTGCCAAGCTGCGCGTAGAAACTATGCGCCAGCGCGGTGCATCTGCGGGCGACATTGCAAAGGTCGAGAAGGAAATTGACGTTTACGAGCATTCTCCGGCGTGGGTAAACTGGAAGAAAATCGAGAGCGGGTTTGCCCAGCGCGGGCTCCGTGCCCCGTTCCCGGAACCGGTCCACATGGAAGTGCGCGAACGTGACTACTTCTACACGCCTGCCTTCATCTTCATGAGCCTGATTTTCGGTGTGGGCGCAGGCATTCTCGTGTTTATCTGCGCGACAAGTTCCGCGGCTGCGTTTACGATGCCTCTTGCCGCAATTCTCGTGCTTGTTTCCTTTGCAGTCCCGTGCGCCTCCAACTACAAGGAACATGACCGTTCCGGCCTGTGGGTGCCTTGGGATTACGCTTACAACTTGCTGAATAGCTGCCGCCCGAACGCGATTCTCTTCACGAACGGCGACAACGATACCTTCCCGCTGTGGTTTGCACAGGAAGTTGCGGGCATCCGCAAGGACGTGCGCGTGGTGAACCTCTCGCTGGGCAACACCGACTGGTATATCAAGCAGATGCTCGATAACGAGCCGGTCCTGAAGCTCAGCTACACGCACAAGACCATCGATAGCGACATGGTGCTCGACAACAGTTCGTACAACAACCCGAACCATGCGACTTCTACCTGGGTCAAGAACGCCCAGCGCCTGATGCCGAAACTCAAGGAACGCATCGACCAGATGGAAGGCCAGCAGCTTTCTGCTGCCGATTCCGCGAAACTCCTGCAGTTCAAGGTGCATTACCAGGTGTGGGATGCCTTTACCGAATGGGCCGCACGTACCCGCAGCTCGACGATGCTCACGCAGCACAAGCTCGTGATTGACCTTGCTCTCCAGAACATGGACAAGCCCATCGAGATTTCGACGACGGTCGGTACCTCCAACTTCATGGGCCTCGAGAAGTACATGGTGCAGGAAGGCCTCGTCTATAACCTGGTGAAGGGCGACCTTGAACCGAAGCGCAACGCGTTTGACGCGAAGTATGCAGCAGATCTCATCGATACCGTGTTCAAGTTCCGCGGTCTCGGCGATGGCACGGCATACATCAACGACGAAACGAACCGCCTGCTTTCGAGCTACGTTTCCCTGTACCTGCAGATTTCGTTCGATGCCCGCGAAAAGATTGCGGCGCTCCGTGCGAGCCGTCCGTTTACCGCCGAAAAGAAGGCGCAGGCGGACAGCCTTACCAGTGCTGCAATCAAGTACCTGGAACTCGGCCAGAAGCAGTTTAGCGACGAATGGCGCTGCTACTGGGCCGCTGCGTTTGTCTACGATATCGTGGGCGAAAAGCAGAAGGCTATGGATGTCCTTGAACTTGGGCTCAAGAACGTTCCTGAATACGACGAAGGTGGCCGTGCCCGCCTGATGATGAGCAAGGAACAGATCAAGAATAGCCCCGAAAAGCCGATGGTGGTCGAGGAGCCAGCCGCAGATACGGCACGGCCCGATTCCGCCAGCGCAGATTCCAATCCGGTGGTAGCCGCCGCCAACTAGCGTAGAGGTCGTGATGGATTTAAGCATGGTCATTCCGGTCAAGGAAGAAAGCGAAAACCTTCCGGAACTCATGAAAGAGATTGTCGCCGCGATGGAACCCACGGGTTTTACCTACGAGGTCATCGCCATCGACGACGGCAGCCGCGACAACACGTGGGAAGTCCTCGAAGGGCTCTCGAAGGAATACCCCTTCCTGAAGGGGTTCCGCTTCCAGTTCAACTGCGGCAAGGCCGACGCACTCGCCTTCGGTTTCTCGAAGGCGACGGGTCGCTACGTGGCGACCCTCGATGGCGACCTGCAGGACGACCCGCTCGAGATTCCCAAGATGATAAAGATTCTCGAGGAAGGTTACGACCTGGTTTCGGGCTGGAAGGTTCGCAGGCTCGATCCTTGGCACAAGACGCTCCCCTCCAAGCTGTTCAACCTGACCGTATCGATTGTCTGTGGCAAGCGCCTGCACGATTTCAACTGCGGCATCAAGGCTTACCGCAGTTCCGTGGTGCGCTATATCGAACTCTATGGCGATTACCACAGGTTTATCCCCGTGATGGCCAAGTGGCAGGGCTTCCGCATTACCGAGATGCCCGTCGCGCACCGCGCCCGCATTCATGGCGTGTCCAAGTACGGCATTTCGCGCCTTGTTTCCGGGTTCCTCGACCTGGTTTCGCTCATGTTCATGCGCAGTTTCTCGAACAAGCCGTTGCATTTCTTTGGCCTGATTGGTCTCGTCTTTATGCTTCTCGGGCTTGGCGTTTGTGGCTATTTCGGTTACGAATGGCTCCAGACGGGTGCGATGCACGTGCGTCCGCTCCTGCTTGCGGGCGGTTTCTCGCTCGTGATGAGCGTGCAGTTCTTTTCGCTCGGGCTTCTGGGCGAGATGCTGAACGGCAACCGGCGCAGAACGTACCCTGTGGCGGAAAATTTTGGAGTCAAAGATTTGTAGATTGTCGTTAGGAGTTGTATAGATTATGGATTTCCCGAAGAGTCTGGTTATTGTTCCCACGTATAACGAGAAGGAAAACATCCTCCTCATCATTTCGGCGATTCTCGAGCAGAACGCATGCCTCGAGGTGCTTGTCGTAGATGACGGCAGCCCCGACGGTACCGGCGACATGGTCGACGAACTCACGAAGGCTAACCCGCGCGTGCATCTGATTCGCCGCAAGGGCAAGATGGGCCTCGGCTCTGCCTACGTGACCGGTTTCAAGTGGGCGCTTGAACGCGATTATGAACGCGTGTTCGAGATGGATGCAGACTTTAGCCATGCCCCGACAGACCTCGTGCGCTTCTTGGAAGCCGCTGAGGATGCCGACCTGGTTCTCGGGAGTCGTTACCAGAATCATCGCATCAGCGTGGTGAACTGGGATTTGCGCCGCCTGATTCTTAGTTACGGTGCGAACGTCTATACCCGCATGGTGACGCGCCTCCCGGTGAGCGATGCCACCGGCGGTTTCAAGTGCTTCCGCCGCGAGGCCCTGCAGGCGCTGAACCTCGACAAGATGAAGAGTGACGGATACTGCTTCCAGATAGAGACGACATTCAAGATTTGGAAGAAGGGCATGCGCGTGAAGGAAATCCCCATCGTATTTACCGACCGCACACGCGGAACCTCAAAGATGAGCGGCGGAATCATCTCCGAAGCCTTCTTCCTGGTTCTCAAGCTTCGTCTTGGACTCGCATAGCGCTCATGTATTCCTGTTCCATTATCATTGTTGCCTATAATTCCTGCGATTTTATTCCCGCATGCCTGAAGTCCGTTCGTGACGCGTGCGAGGGAATCGATGCGCAGGTTATTGTGCTTGATAATGGCTCGGTCGAGCCGATTCTGCCCGAAATCAGGCAGTTCTTCCCCGAAGTGGAATGGATTGATTCCAAGGAAAACCTTGGCTTTGGAAAGGGCTGCAACCTCGCCGAAAAGCGTGCAACCAAGCCCTACCTGTTCTTTATCAATCCCGATACGGTCGTTTCCCACGATTCCTTTACCAAGGTGCTCGACTTCATGGAAGAACACCCTGAATCGGGTACTGTCGGCTGCCGCATTCTAAACGAGGATGGCTCGCTCCAGTGGGCTTGCCGCCGTTCGTTCCCGACGATTGTCTCCGCTGTTTCCAAGACGATTGGCCTAGCCGCCCTCTTCCCGAAGAACAAGACTCTTGCAAGCTACAACATGACGTACGCCGACCCGGACGAAGTGACCGAGGTCGATGCCATCAGTGGCTCGTTCTTCTGCATGCGTCGCGACCTGTACGAAAAGCTGGGCGGTTTCGACGAAGACTTCTTTATGTACGGCGAGGATTTGGACCTGTGCTTCAGGGCGAAGGTTGCCGGCTGCAAGAACTACTACACGCCTTCGACAAATATTCTGCATTTCAAGGGCCAGAGCTGCCGTACCCGCCGCTGGGATTCCTACCTGGATTTCTACAAGGCGATGCTTATCTTTGTGCGTAAGCACAAGGACCTTTACTTTGTTCCGAATTTCCTCGTGTCGTTCGGTATCATGTTTGCAGCCTTCGTGGGTATGTTCTCGCGCCTGATTCCGAAGTTCTGGAAGATGTTCCTCGATTTGGGCGTGATTGCCTTGTGGGCGTTTACGTTCCTGAACTATGAGAGTGTCGTTTCGGATATATGCTTCCAAGATAGTTGCCTTGAAAGTGGGTGTGCTGGGACTAGCACGATTATAAAACATCCCATTATGGATTTAGCACAGTTCGAAGACTGGTGGCTTGTCGGCTTGGTCGCCATTATCAATATGGTATTCCTTATTTTCCGTGGTGAATACACAGAATCCAGCCTCAAGGGCGAAAAATTCTTGCGCTACCTTGTGCCTCTGAACCTGTTTGCTGTGGGCGGATATTCTGCGTTCCGCTATTTTACCCAAATTCCAATTATCGATGACGCTTCAACTTATTTGCCTTACGAATCTCATTGGATTACCTTGGTGGTTTGCTCCAGCCTCTTTATCCCGCTCGCTCTCCTTGCCTGGCGCCGCATTGCATTCTGGATAAACTATTTCTACCGCATCTTTGCCAAAAAACGCCACCGCTCCATCTTGCTCGGCGGTCGCGAAGATTCCCTGAACAACTGGTTCGATAGCTACAACGTCATCCCCGGCATCGAGATTCTCGGCTGCGTGAGCGGGGAACCCGAAAAGCTCTCCGAAGAGAACCGCAAGCACCTGCTCGGGCCTCTTTCCGACATGGAAAGCATCTGCAACCGCACGGGCTGCCGCGAACTCCTGGTAGTGTCCAATTTCTCCGGTTATCGCGAAGATTTTGACATAAATTGGCTCGATAAGCTTGGCTTGAGGGTCTATTTGCTCATCGGAAACGGCAAAAATGGCAATTTTGCCCTCGTAGACCTCAAATATCTGCACTAAAAGCCCTCTCCGGTTATCCTTTTCTCGAAAATAGAGTTATTTTTATATCAACTATAAGTTGTTGATTATAAAGGCTTTATGTTCGATTACAAACTTTTGGATATTCTGTGCTGCCCCGAGACCCGGGGTAAACTCCGTATGGCAGACGATGCCCTTTTGGCGACCCTCAATCAGGCCAGTGCCGCGGGCACCCTGAAGAATGCCGCGGGCGAGAAAATTTCTGAAACTTTGACCGAGGCTCTCGTGAACGAGGCGGGCTCCCGTGCCTATATCGTTCGTGAAGGCATACCTGTCCTTTTGGCAGACGAAGCGATTTTGCTTCCCTTGGAGGGATAAATGGCTGTTACTCTGGATTCCCTGAAAAAGACCGTTGGCAAGAAAAAAGTCAAGTCCATGGCGTTCGCATGGCTTGCCGACTATGAGAGCCAGGCGGGCGATTCAACGACCGCTCTTGCCCGTGTCGATGCCGGCTTGCAGCTTTACCCGGGCGACATTCCCGGTATGCTGGTCCGCAGCAAGCTGTTGTTCCAGTTGGGTGACTTCGAAGAGTGTGTCAAGGAATGCGAGCGAATTCTCCAGAAGGAGCCGTTCTGCCTTTCGGCCCAGAAGCGCATGGGCGATGCTTACGAGAAGCTTGAAAACATAGACGAACGTAACCGTTGCTACCGCCGTGTTCACGATATGGACCCGCTCGATACGTTCTGGAAAGAAGAATACGAAGCCGTTCCTGAAGCGGCGGTCGGTGCTGCCGCCGTTGCCGGTGCTGTCGCTGCGGGCGAGGCTGCCGCGGATAGTGAATTTGCAATGCCCGACATGGGCGAGTTTACGATGGAAGGCGCTGCCGAATCTGCCGAACCGGCGGTGGAGGCCTCTGCTGATGCAACTGCAGGCGAAGAACCTGCCGCGAAGGAAGAGGATTCCCTGTTCTCCAAGTCGCTCGACATGGATATCGAGTCTCCTGCGACGGAAACTGCCGAAGAACCGGAACAGCCGAAGGCCAGCGCGTCCCCGTTCTCTGCTTCTGATGACGAAGATCCGTTTGCGGCCCTGAGTTCGCTCGGTAACGATGATTCCCTTGCGGACGAATCCTCGATTGATTCTCTCCAGCAGTCGCTTGAATCGGCGCTGGGCGATGCCGCGACCGATATTACACTGGACCAGGACATCCCGGAAGCCGAAGAGATTTCGGGCAACGACGTGGGTTCTGCGTTTGCCGACCTGTTCGGTGAAGAAGACGACATGGATTCGTTTGGCGAAACAACTGAATCAAAGCCCGCTTCGCCTTTTGCCCAGATGGACCTGCCCACGAGCCTCGACGACGAACCTGCCGCTCCCGAGGATTCTGCGAAGAACGTGTTTGGCGAGGAAGCCGTTGAAGATAAGCCGCAGAGCATTGACGATGCGTTTGGCGATATCTTTGGTGAAGATGAACTGCCCGAGGAACTGCCGAGCAATACTGCAGCCCCGAAGGCAGAACCTGCCGAAGAACAGAAGCCTGAGGAAGAATCGTTCTCTGGTGGTATGTTCGAGAAGTCTGCCGCTGCCGATATGGGCCTGGGTACAGAAGAAGATGACCTTAAGCTCGAGGAGCCCGAACCTGAACCCGCGAAGGAAGCGGACAAGCCGCAGAGCCTGGACAGCGCTTTTGCTGATATCTTCGGTGAAGACGAGCTGCCCGAGGAATTGCCGCCGGCACAGCCTGCTGGTGAATCCGATGTTTCCGCCGACCTTGAACTCCCGGCTGATAGTTCGACAAGCGCACTGACCGAAGATGCGGACCTGGAACTGCCCTCGCTCGATGATTCTACAAGCGCTCTGACCGACGAATTGGAAATGCCGTCGGAAGATAAGCCTGCGGAAGAAACACCCGCAGAATCGCTCGATACCTTCGATATCGCGAACTGGAGCCCGGATGCAAAGCCTGCGGATGATGCAAGTCTCGAACTGCCTGCCGAAGAAGAAACTCCTGCGGAAGAGCCTGCATTAGAACTGCCCGCCGAAGAGCCCGCTCTTGAAATGCCTGCCGAGGAAGCTTCGGCAGAATCTGCTGTTGAAGAAGCCCCTGCTGAAGAACCTGCGCTGGATATTCCAGCAGAAGAGCCTTCGCTTGAACTGCCCGCGGAGGAAACTCCGGCAGAAGAGGCCGCAGACCTTGAACTGCCCGCTGAAGAACCCGCACAGGAAAAGCCTGCAGATGAATCTGCAGATGTCGGCTTCAGTGTGGACAAGGCCTTCGATGCACTGTTTGCCGAAGATGACGACCTGCCTGTGGAAGAATCGAAGCCGGAAGCCGCTGCCGCTCCGGAAGCGACCCAGGAAGATACGGGCGCCGCGCTCGAGGAAGCCCCGCTTGCCGATGCTGCTCTCGAATCCGATTTGGACAAGTCGTTCAGCAGCCTGTTTGGCGAAGACGATGCGCTTGATGAAGCGGACCTGAAGCCTGCAGAAGCGCCTGCTGCAGATGCTACTGCAGAACCCGCTGCTGCGGAAGAACTGCCCGAAGTATCAGCAACGCAAGGCAATGCCGGTATCGAAAGCAGTCTTGAATCGGAATTCTCCGGTGCGTTCAAGCAGCTATTCAATACCGACGACGATTCCCTCGACGAGAAGGCCGACCTCCCGAGCAACAAGGGCGTAGACTTCCTTATGTCGGGAGATTCCGATGATGAAGTTTCTGCGGGCCTCGTTGCAGACCCGACGGCTCCGCTCGATAAGCAGTCTTCGGATTTGGACGATGGCATGAAAACGCCGACGCTTGGCGAGATTTATTTTGAACAGGGTCACTATGACAGGGCGCTTGAAATTTATAAGGAACTTGCCGAAAAAGACCCCGAAAACGAGGCTATAGCCAACCGCTTGGCCGAAGTCCAGAAGGCCTACGATTCCAAGTTCGGAGGCGAACAGAATGGCTGATTTGAGAATCGAGCAGTTGCTCCGTGCGATGGTCGAGAACAAGGCTTCTGACTTGCACATCCGTACGGGCGTTCCTCCGATTTACCGTATTAACGGTGCACTGACAAAGTTGTTCGAAACGCGTGTGGATGCCGGTATGATGGATTCCTTCATGGACGATATCATGAACCGCGACCAGAAAAACCGTTTCGAGACTAACAAGGAATGCGACTTTGCCGTGGGCGCCCGCGACATGGGCCGTTTCCGTGTGAACGTTTTCCGCCAGCGCGGCACGATTGCCATGGTGATTCGTCACATCAAGGCGAAGATTCCTGCGTTCGAGGAACTTCACCTGCCCGAAGTTATCCGTGACCTTGCGCTTACTCGCCGTGGCCTTGTGCTCGTTACGGGAACGACGGGTTCGGGTAAGTCGACGACGCTTGCTTCCATGCTGGATTACATCAACCAGACGGAAGCGGTGAACATCATTACCGTCGAAGACCCGATTGAATACCTTTACCGCGACAACAAGTCCATCATTTCGCAGCGCGAGATTGGCGTGGATACGCTTTCGTACGCGAATGCCCTGCGCGCCGCCCTCCGTCAGGACCCGGACGTGCTGCTGGTGGGCGAAGTCCGTGACCTCGAGACGATGCAGATTGCGCTGACTGCGGCCGATACGGGCCACATGGTGTTTGCGACCATCCATACGACGAATGCGACCGAAACGATTCAGCGTGTGCTTTCGATGTACCCGCCGCACCAGCACGACGAAATCCGTATTCTCCTTTCTGAAGTGCTTGCGGGTATTATTTCGCTGCGCTTGTTGCCGACTGCCGATGGCAAGGGCCGCGTGCCCGCCGCCGAGGTACTTGTGAATACTGCTGCCATCAAGGAATACATCCGCGACAAGGACAAGCTTTCGCTGGTGGAACACGCCATTGCCGAAGGCCACATGCAGTATCATAGCCAGACGTTCGACCAGGCTCTGCTCGAACTTTACAAGACGGAGCAGATTTCGCTCGAGACGGCAATGAATGCCGCCACGAACAAGGATGACTTCGATCTCAAGATTCGCGGTATTTCCGGTACGTCCGACCGCGGCTGGATGTAGTTTCTTGGTCCACGTGTTACAATTTAGCCCCGCTCGAAAGAGCGGGGCTTTATATTGTTTGCTACGAGGCTGACTTCGCACGTTCACACGATCACTTCGTTTAAGTGTTCACTTTGCGAAGCCTTCCTCTACGCAAAGAATTATAAGAACTGCATCAGGCGGGGCGTGCTTATTGCGTGAACCTTCGTGATGTTGGCGCTGCGAAGCCCTTGTGACTGCTAGTCACTGCGGGTTTCGACGAGATGCGGGTACTGTATTAAACTGCGGGGAAGTTTTGATGCCTGCATCACTGTGGGCATTTTTCGTATACGAAGGGGTTGTGGTCGCCTTGTACTTTGAAGATGCGGCGGTCGCGTTCGCATTCCTTTTCGGTGACGGGGTACATCTTGTCCCAGGCTTCGAAGAGTTTGCGGTCTTGCTTCGATAGTTTTACGCCGTAGGTATTTTCCATGTAGAAGCTTGCGCGGGCGATGATTCCGCGGGCCTCTTCGCGGGGCTGCGCCTTCTTTTCCTTGAAATCTACGATGGTCTTGCAGCCGCCGTACATGGGCTCGGGATTGTTGGTCCACTGGCTGTACATGAAGTTGTTGCGGTCTCCGTTCACCTCGCCGATGGCTGGGTAGAGATTGTGCATGTCGCCTTCCATCAGCTTGAATGTCGTGTCGTTCGCACTGCAGTTCTTGCGGCCGCCGTCCTTCCAGCAGGGCAAAAAGTGCCCCATGTTGTGAGCTGTCACCATGTGTTCCCACTCGATGCGTTCTGCTCGCTTGAAGCTCTTGCGGTTCGGGTTTTCGCGCGGCTTGAAGTCGCAACTGCTGAAGTCGACGTTCTTCTTGTCGTCGTATTTGCAGCCGCAGTAGAGAGTTTCCTGCAGTTCGCCGTAATAGACGCGCCGCAATTGCTTGCTTGCATCGCGGTAGTTGTAATGCCGGGGAGCGGCAGTCGGGTCAACGCGCGCAAATACAATAGACGAAAGCGCCGCCAGAACCAGGATAGGGCCTAATAATTTCATAATAAAAACCGTAGTGTGATATCTTGAATATAGATTATTATTGCCTGCAATCAATATAAAAGAGGTCACTAGTCACTGGTCAATGGTCATTGACTTTTTTTTAATCGCGGCTACGCCGCCAAATTTAAAACTAATGACCAACAACTAATAACCAACAACTAATAACTAACAACCAATAACTATATTTGGAGCATGCAATCTGCAGGCATGGAATATCTGGAATCGCGCCTGATGTTCGGGATGGTTCCTGGGCTCGAATCGACGCGTGCGCTATGCGACGCTCTCGGCAATCCCGAAAAAAAGTTCAGGTCGATTCACGTGGTCGGCACGAACGGGAAGGGCTCCACCAGTTATTACCTCGCGGGCGTATTGCAGGCGCACGGGCTCAAGACGGGCCTGTACGTGAGCCCGCACCTGGTAAGCCTGCGGGAGCGTATCCGGATAGACGACGTTCCCATTCCGACAGAGGATTTGGACCGGTTGCTTTTAAAAGTGAAGGCCGCCGCAGATTTCGTGTCGGCTGGGCGTGTGGCCGCGGGTGCATCTCCGGTTGAACCCACGTTTTTTGAAGTCCTGACGCTGGTCGCCTTCCTCTACTATGCGGAGCAAAAGATAGATGTCGCCGTTCTCGAGGCGGGTATGGGCGGCAGGCTCGATAGCACCGCTGTTGCGGGTGGCGAGATTGCGGTCGTGACGAGCATCGGGCTTGAACATACAGAAGTCCTCGGGCCTACGGAATCGGCGATTCTCCGCGAGAAGATGGGGGTGCTGGGCGTGCCGGGCGAAGGCCGTGGCGACACGCGCGAAGTCGCACGCGGGAAGACGTTTATCGTTGGCGGAATTTCTGGTGCCCTGCTCGAAGAAGCGCGCGAATATACGGCTGCTCTCGGGTGCAAGTGCGTTGTGCCCGAAATTCGTGGCGACATCGTGCTCCCGAATCTCGGGCGCCATTACGTCGAGAATGCGAGTTTATCGTTGGCGGCCGCCGCGCAGTTTATAGACGCCGCGCAGTTTATATCGGATTCTGCGCAGTTTATAAAGGCAACGCCGGCGTTAAACGGCGCGCATCCTGCTGGCGCAATAAACGCTGCTCAGATGATAAACGGCGCGCAGTTTATATCGGATTCTGCGCAGGCTATAAACGGTGCGCAGTTTACATACAGCGACGCCCTCGCGCTCAAGACTCTCGCGACCCGCTCGTGGGCTGGCCGCATGCAACTGCTTGCAGGCCCGGACGGCAAGACCCGCGTTATATTGGATGGAGCCCACAACTCGCACGCGGTTCGCCGCCTGGTGGAAACCTTGCGCACGTATTACCCGGGGAAAAAGTTCCACTGCCTGTTTGGCGCCCTCAAGGATAAGGATGTGGGGGAGATGCTCAAGCTTATGGCGCCTCACGTTGCCTGCTGGCATATTACAAAGACGCCGTACCCGCGCTTCCGTGAACTTGCTGACCTGCGTGGCGAAATGCAGGCGCTTGGCCTGCCTGTTGCAAGCGAGGGCGAACTTTCCCGCGAATTCCTTGATGAGGTGCGGGCCGCTAGCGACGCGGATAAACAAAACGAAGCCCCGCTCCTGATAACGGGTAGTCTCTACATGATTGGCGCGAGCATCCAGTTGCTCCGCAATGAATTTACGGAACTTGCGTTCTTCCGCGGACTCGAACCCACGACAAACGAACACCGCTGACTGGCGCGAGTCCGGCGCAGTTCTTACACGAATACACTGCTATTACATAAATACGCAGTCCATGTGTACGTCTTATTGTACTACGGATTCTACCGTCCCGTCACGGAACTTTGTCCGTAAGGTGTCACCGGACTTCAGTTGTGTCGCGTTGCGGATAAACTTGCCGCTGGAATCAAGAGTGAGCGTGTAGCCCTTCGCGAGTGCCGTCTCGGGGTCTGCGCTCTTGACGCGCAGTTCCGTCAGTTTGAACTGCGATTGGGCGAGGTCGAGAATCTTGCGCGTACCTTGCCGCAGGCCTTCCACGTTGCGGTCGAGCCTTGCGGTCTCTTCGCGGAGCATGAACCGCGTATCCCTTTCGAGCGAAGTGAACATCCTCACGATTTTCGTCTTTTCGCCCTGGATTCGCAGGGTTACGTCTTGTTGCAGGCGCGCTGCCGCAGAACTTAGCCGCTGGCGGTTTTCGGTAAGCATGTCGCGTGCAGAACTTGCGATGCTCCGCGCGGTTTCTACAAGGTCGGTCCAGCTTTCCTGTGCACGTTCCACAAGGCGCTTGGCGCAATCGGTCGGGGTGATGCACGATAGGTACGCCACCTCGTCGAGCAGGCTCTTGTCGATTTCGTGCCCGATGCCCGTGAATACCGGAATAGGGTAGTTTGCCACGGCACGGCAGAGCGCCTCGCTGTCGAAGAAGTTCAGGTCGGTCTTTGCGCCGCCCCCGCGCACGATGCAAACCACGTCGATTTCTTCGTCCTTGCGGAGCGCATTGAGTGCGGCAATCACGCTCGATTCCGTGTCGTTCCCCTGCATCTTCGCGTACGCTGTCACGACGGTGAACTTGAACGGCGATGCCGAAAGCCTCGTGGTAAAGTCCTTGTAGGCCGCGGTGCTTTCGCCGGTAATGAGCCCTACGCGTAACGGCATTTGCGCAAGTTCTGTCTGCTTGTTCTTTTCGAGCAGGCCTTCGCTCGCGAGTCGCTTCAATATGGCCATGCGCGTGAGAGCGAGTTCACCGAGTGTATAGACCGGGTCGATGTCGAGAATCTTCGCCTGCAGCTTGCCACTCGGGATATAGACGTCGGCCTTGATCTGGAAACAGACCTTGAGCTGTTCCCTGATGGTGAACGGCGTTGCGGAGTTTTCCGTTTTTGCGCGGAGTATTGCGTACTGCCCTGCGAAGCAGGTGAGGTCGACCGTCGCGATGGGCTTCACGTTGCCTTCCTCGAAGTCCGCGATGCTGATGTAGACGACCTTGCCCTTGTCCGTGAGGCGTGTGATGACCCCGTGCACCCAGACCGCCGGTGTATCGGCGAGTTTGTTCTTGATGGAGGTCATGTACTGCATGACGGAGAATGTGCGCACGGTCTGTTCCATTGTGGGTAAAGAATAGTAAATTTTTGAGCGCAGAAAAATCCTGTAAATAAATTGAAACGACGGTTTGCCGTTTTTTATTGCAAACGAAAAAAAGAATTTATTTGTCTGGCAAGGCGTCCTTTGCTATATTGTTTTTTGATTGGTTTTGATAAAGGAGCATTTATGAAAATGAAATTTTTTGTAGCAGGCCTTGCCGTGGCATCGCTTGCTGTACTTTCTGGCTGCGCCGGTGGTGCCGCCCAGGCGAACCGCTCGGTAACTATGGCCTGCGAAGCCAAGACCATCGCTGAAGAGGCGAGTGCCGATTCTCTCCAGATGCTTTCGGCAAATGCGAAACTCGATTCCGCGAAGGCCCTCGAAGCCGCGGGTAAGAACGAGGAGGCTGTTGCCCTTGCAGACCAGAGCGCCCTCGAGTACAGGCTTGCGATTGCGACTGCCGAACGCGATGCCGCCAAGAAGGAAGACGAACGCGTCGAGGCGGAACTCCGCAGCGAGGTGGAACGTAAGCTCATCTACCAGAGCATTCTTGACCAGGAAACCAAGAAGGCGGAGGCGAAGTAATGAAGACTAGGAATTTGTTTGTTATCTCTGCGCTTGCCGCATCTGTTTGCTTTGCTGCCGATGGTTCGACAAGCTCACCAACCGGTGGCTCGGAAGCAACCGAGATTGACAAGGTCCCTGAGCCAGTCGAACCTGCCGCCGAGCAGACTGTTGCTGAAAAGTGCCTTGCCGCTGTGGAAAATGCGGGCAAGGCAATCCCGTCGAATGCCGTTACGGCGAAGTTTACCTACGGCGAGGCGCTTGCCAACGCGGGTGAACTTTCTTACGCCCTCGAGAAGGACCCGGAATCCGCGACGGTCCAGACGCTTACGGCGAATTGCGATACCTACGTGAAGTTGATTGCCGCGCAGGCCGAAACGCAGGCCCTCCGCAACCGTACTGCCGAAAACTGGGAAAAGCGCGCCGCGACGGCCCGCTCCATCGAGGCTATCCAGGAACAGATCAACCAGGCCCGTAGTGGCAAGGTGAACGACCTCGAGGCCGAAAAGGCCAAGTTGCAGGACCAGGGCGCGCGCCTCCAGGCCGAAATGCAGCAGAACCAGGAAAAGTTCCAGGCCGAGGCCGCCGCACAGCAGGCCGCCCTCAAGGCGGCGGGCAAGCGCGAGGCCGACCTGCAGAAACAGCAGGCCGATTTGCAGAAGCAGCTCGAGGCCGAGAAGAAGGCCCTTGCCGAGGAACGCGCGAAGGCCGAGGCTCGCCAGGCCGAAGCCATGAACAAGCTGAACGAACTCCAGTCCAAGCTCATCCAGGTGACGAAGGACGCCCGCGGCATTATCCTTTCCATGTCTGACATCCTGTTCGACGTGAACAAGGCTTCCCTCAAGGCCGACCTCAAGACGAGCCTCGCGAAGGTTGCGGGAATCCTCTCCGTGTACCAGCAGTTCAATGTCTCCATCGAAGGTAACACGGATAACACGGGTTCTGCCGAGCATAACATGAAGCTCTCGCAGCAGCGTGCCGACAACGTGAAGAACTTCCTCGTGGAACAGGGCATTGACGCTGGCCGCCTTACTGCCAAGGGGCTCGGGATGACCATGCCCATTGCCGACAACAAGACGAAGGAAGGCCGCCAGAAGAACCGCCGCGTGGACCTCGTCATTCAGGACAAGGCCCTGCAGCAGAACGCCGAACCTGCCGCTGAACCCGCTGCTCCTGCCGAAGGTGCCGCTCCGGCAGCATCTCCTGCAAAGTGAGGCGCGTATGGCAAAGACAGTGACCGCCATGGAGGCGAGGCAGAACTTCGGCAACCTGCTGAACCAGGTCTCGCTCTCGCAAGAAGAAATCGTGATTGAACGTGCGGGCAAGCCGCTCGCGCGTCTCGTGAACGTGGAATCTTCGCGTTCCGGCGGTGAACTGGACTTCCGTGACATAGGCAAGCTCCCGAACGGAATCTGGGAGGAACGCTAGATCGCGGGCGTCTTGAAACGTGCCCTTGCCAATCCACCTGAATCTTTGTATATTCTATAGCATGAGAAAGATCCTTAACCTTCGACTTCTACTTAGCATCGCGCACGGAGCGAGGTTTTAGGCTATTTCGTTTTAAATAGGAATTAACTTAAAGGGCCCGCTTCCGTGACGAAGCGGGTTCTTTTTTATGGCAAAATGCTATTTTTGAACACGGAAAAGAACTTTGCGGCGCATGGAAGCCGGCAAGGAGATGAAAAATGAGCAATGTAAGTGCCGATATGGCGAACAGACAACCCTTCTTTTACGATGTCACCCTGCGTGACGGCAACCAGGCGCTCCCGAAGCCCTGGAACAACGCCCAGAAAAAGGACGTTTACCTGCAACTGCTGAAGCTCGGCGTGCAGGGTGCCGAAGTCGGTTTCCCGGCTTCGAGCGAGATGGATTTTGAATCGTGCAAGGAACTGGCGCAACTCACCGCGAAGATGGCCGAAGAAGGCGACGAGGTGGCAAAGCGCGTGGTTGTCTCGGGCCTGGCCCGCTGCGTGGAAAGCGATATCCAGCGTTGCTGGGAGGCTGTGCAGTTTGCGCCGCACCCGCGTATCCATACTTTCCTCGCGACAAGCCCGCTCTCGATGGAGCACGTGCTGCACCTGACCCCCGAACAGGTCAAGGAGAAGGCGGTCAAGTGCGTGAAGTTTGCAAAGTCGCTCGTTGGCGACAAGGGCGACGTGGAATTCAGCGCCGAGCACTTCGGTGACTGCCTCGAGAACATGGATTTCGTGATTGACGTGCTGAAGGCAGTGGTCGAAGCCGGTGCGACGACCATCAATCTGCCGAATACGGTGGAACGTTATCGTCCGTTCCTGTATGTGAACCAGATCAAGCAGGTGTACGAGGCGCTCCCGAAGGACGTCACGATTTCGGTGCACTGCCATAATGACCTTGGCATGGCGACGGCCGCCACCGTCGAAAGTTTCTTCGTGGGGGCAACCCAGCTGGAAGTCGCGCTGAACGGCTTGGGCGAACGCTGCGGCAACACGAATTTCTACGAAGTCGCGGTCGCGCTGCACAACTCCGGCGTACAGACCGGCCTGCACATGGAACGCATCTACGAGACGGCGATTCTCATCTCCCAGTGGTCCGGCATCAACATCTACAGCCGCGCCCCGCTGATCGGCGCCGAAGCCATCGTGCACCGTAGCGGCATCCACCAGGATGGCGCCTCCAAGACGAAGGACATGAAGAAGGGCGCCTACCGCCCGATCGACTACTCCATCATCGGCCGCCACCAGAACGACGCCCTGAGTTTCACGAGCCAGAGCGGCCGCACCGCCGTGTACGAGATTATCACGAAGTTCGGTTACAAGATGACGCTCGCCGAAGCCGCCGAACTGCAGCCGATCCTGAAGTCCTACAGCGAAAAGGAAGGCGAACTCAGCGCCGAGCGCGTGCTGGACGTGTTCCGCGAGCAGCGCGTGAACGTGAACGGACGCCTGGTGTTCAACAACATCGAGGTTATTCCTGACGAGAACCGCTTCATTTTCCACTTCAAGAAGGATGGCGAACCGCTGGTGAGGTCCATTACGGCAGAAGGCCCGATCGAGGCTGCCCTCATGCTCATGCGCGAAATCGGCATGCCGGTGGAACTCGTGAAGTACCGCCAGCTTGTGGTGCCTGAAAAGGACAAGTTGTGGGCGGGCCGCGGGCTTAGCCGCATGCTCCTGAAGGCGGGCGATGTCGAGGTCGAAGGCCGCGGCGTCTCTAGCGATACGCTCAAGGCCAACATGCGCGCCCTCTTCGGCGGCGTGAACTTGCTGTACAAGAAGGCTTAGTATGCTCGAACAACTCAAGCGCCCTTTCAAGAGACACTACGAAAAGTACCGCGGTAAGCTGGATGGCTTTGTCGGTCCGGTCAAGGAATCGGCGTCCAAGTTGTTTGCAATGCTCCCGAAGATGGAAGCCTTTGCTGGCTCCGAGGACCTGGGCCAGGAATCCGACGGCTCCACCTCGGGCGGCAAACCCGGCCTGCTAGCCAAGCTCAAGGATTTCAAGAAATCGCTGAAGGGACTTTCTGATTTCCAGAAGCTCATCCTGTTGACCATCGCGGTCGTGCTCCCTGCGGGCATCCTCATCGCGGTGGCGTTGGCTGGCTTCCTGCGCCGTAAGAAGTAGTTTTTTTTGTAAAGAGGAGGAGAAAAAATGAAGTCGGTTTCAAGGTTGTCTTCGTGGAAGTTGCTGGCCCTAGTCGGGGCTTTTGCTTGCACAATGCTTGTCGCTTGCGGAGACGATGGAAGCGATGTCTTCCTGACGCGCTCTGACACGGAGTCTTCGGATGTTTCGTCATCTTCCGCCCAATCATCCTCGTCTTCGGACAGGTATTCTTCGAGTGTGAGGTCTAGCAGCGCTCGCTCCAGCAGCAGTATAAGCGTGGCTTACGCGGAACCTTGTAGAGACGAGTACTTTGATGATTGCGAATACGGAACCCTGGTTGACGAACGTGATGGGCAATCCTACAAGACCGTAAAAATCGGTGACCAGTGGTGGATGGCCGAGAACTTGAATTTTGCCTACCTGCAGCCGACTGAAACTCGAGATTCCTCCAGTTTTTGCTACGATGACGATGCTTTGAATTGTGAAAAATATGGTCGCTTGTATTTATGGGGCGCAGCGATGGACAGTGCCGCTATTTATAGCGATGACGGCATAGGATGCGGGTATATTCACGATTGCAATCCCGCTGAGAGGGTGCAGGGTGTTTGCCCTCAGGGTTGGCATGTGCCTACAAGGGCTGAATTCATGGTTCTTTATGAATCCGTAGGCGGTTATGACGATAATGTTGTTGCAAAGAAAAAATTGATGGCGGTCGATGAATGGCGCGACTGCGGTGCTGGGTGTACAGACTCCTACGGGTTCACTGTTCTGCCCGTAGGCTATTTCGATGAAAAGTATGAGGACTTGGGCAGCAATGCGCTTTTCTGGAGTTCTACTCCATATGATGAGGGGTCTTCTACTGATAACGCCTACTATATGTATGTCAATTTTTATATGGGTTTTGGTACTGCTGACAAAGATGATGCCAACTCTGCGAAATCGGTCCGTTGCTTAAAGGACTAAACTTGAGGCTCTTCTGAGCTAAGTGTGGAACAATTTTTCCTAAAAAAGGCCTGAAAACGGCATAAAAT
>FLNZ01000405.1_pt1 | contig 26766 bp, 24 predicted proteins | sample 1140391 | NCBI WGS metagenome assembly FLNZ01 (sample SAMEA3878171, study PRJEB12797) | bioreactor metagenome | biome: Moose rumen | place: Sweden | collected 2011-10 | reverse complement strand
GCTCGGATCCACGACCATCACGTCGTGTCCGAGTGCAGTCAAGTGGCGGGCCAGGAAGTAGCCCGTGTTTCCGAGACCAATTACAACGAATTGTTTAGAAGCCATGGGGTAAATATAGCTTTTGGATGGGGCGGGCTTTCGCTATTCCGCGCAGCGCTTGGAGTTGTTGGGCAGTCCCATGAGTTCGAAGGCGTTCTTGCAGCGGAGCCTGAGGTCGGAGGCTTCGGTCTTGGGCGTCGACTTGAGCTGCGAACGGTAGTAGAGGATGGTCGCCGTATTGTAGGGCCTGTTCGCCTTGATTGACTTTTCTTCGGCGCTGCGGTACAGCGAGTCGGCGTCGCGGTTTCCGCCAAGGTCTGCCATGCGGGCTGCCGTAAAGGCGTAGTAGCCGCCGTCCTTGTCGGTGCGCTTGCCTAGCATCTTCAGCGATTCCTGGGCTTGCGCCGCGTCGCGTGTCGCGGCGTAGGCGACGGCGCATTCGCCGTAGAATGTGGCCTGCGCGTTGTCGTCGGCCTTCTTTAGGCGCTTTTCGTCGAGAGTTTCGCAGAGTCGCGAAGCCTCGACGTATTTTTCGCGGCCGTTCAGGAGCGCGATTTTCGCCTTGGCGAACTGCACCCTGGTGTTGTTGTCGAGCACGTTCTCGCGCACGATCGAAAGCAGCGAGTCGGCGAAGTCGAAGTCGAGGCTCATGGTGCGGATTTGCGCCATGGCAATCAGGACGCGGCCCTCGGACAGAAGGTCCGATTCCTTGCGGCTGGCAAGCAGCGCGCGTTCCAGCTGGCCGTAGCCCTTGGCGAACTTGCCGCTGTCGAAGGAGCGCTGCGCACGGTAAGACAGCACGCCCGAATCCGAGGCGCTTGCAACGGCGCTTGCGGTAAGCATTGCGGTAAGCAACATCTTTAGGCGTCGCATCACCATAGCGTCTCCACCATGAAGGGTACGGAATCCTTGCTAGGCATGGAGCGGCGGATAATCCACATGTTCGAGATGCCCGACATCAGGTCGTCGGCGTTCTGCAGCGTCTGTTCCGTCGATTCCATGAAGTCCGAAAGGCCCGATGTGACCTGCCCTACCTCGTTGAGCAGTCCGTCGACGCGGCCGAAGGTGTTGTCTACCTTGGTCATCAGCATGTCCACGTTGCCAAAGAGCGCGTCCACCTTCTGCGGCATGGGCTTCATTTCTTCCATGAGGCCCGTGACACCCGTGGCGATGGTATCGACCTTGCCCAGCAGGGTCGGGACATGGATCTGCATGGTGTCCAACAGGTCGGAAGCCTGGAAGAGCACCTTCTTGCCCTCGAAGGTGATGTCGTTGAGGCGGTTGAGCTGGCGGTTTAGGTTGTCGTACAGGAGACGCGAACCGAACAGGGCGCCGATGGTGGTTCCCGTATCCATGGCCATGCCGATGAGCGTGTCGGCGGCGTCGATAAGTTCGTTGACGCGGCCGAGCAGTTCGTTTGCGGTTTCGAGCACGGTCTCGATATCCTGGGCCTGCCCGGGCGGCAGGAATTCGCCGTCTTGCAGGATGCGGCCTTTTCCGCGCCGCACGTCGATATTGATGACTCTCGCCGAAATCATGTTCTGGTCACGCATGGCGAATACCTGGGCGCTGTCGGTAATCAGGTTCTGGTACTGCTTGCGGATGATGAATTCCATCTTGACGCCGTCGCCCTCGATTTCCATTTCGCCGATCTGGCCGACGGCCACGCCGCTAATCTGGACCTGGGTGCCGGGGCGCAGGCCGAACGCCTTTTCGAAGGTGCTGTGAAGGCGGTATTCCTCGACTCCGATCATGCCGGTGGAGAACAGCTTTGCGTAAAGTACGATGGCAAAGACCATGACGGCAACGGTGAAGAAAACGCCGACCAGTAGGCCGGAAATCTCCATCCAGTTGATGCGCTTTAGCGGTTTGAATGCCATGCCAATAATATAGCAAGAAAAGAATGAACGGTAGATGGTAATGGATGATTGATGAGGTTATAGGTTGTAGGTTATAGGCGATAGAAAAGAATCATGCGCTCCTCACTCATCACTTCCTACTCTCCTTAATCTATCTTTATCTTATGGATTTTCTCGATTTCTTGAATTTTTCGGTGACGCCGTACCACACGGTAGAAGGTATCAAGCGCCTTTTGGCAACGACCGGGGGCGTAAACGGTTCGGCGGTTGTCTATGAACGCGGCGGTGCGCTTGTTGCGGTTCGTCCGCCAAAGAAAGTTTGTGCTGAATCCAGGTTCAGGATTGCGCTTGCCCATACGGACTTCCCCGCGCTCAAGGTGACTCCGAATCCCGATCATAGTGCTGCGGGAATCCGCACGCTGCATCCCGAAGTTTACGGTAGCCCGATTTATGCGAGCTGGCTCGACCGCGACCTGGGATATGCGGGGCTTCTGGCGTACGAACTGGACGGCGTTGTCCAGACAAAGTTGTTCCGGGGCGATAAACTTGTCCGCATTCCGCAACTGGCGGTCCACCTGAACCGTGGCGTGAACCAGGAAGGTCTCAAGGTGAACCCGCAGACCGACCTGAATGCGCTGTGGACGGCAAATGCCGGTGCGAAGTTCGTCGATGTTCTTGAGCGTAGCGTTCCGCAGGGGGCGCATCTGCTGGACTTTGACGTGCAGCTGTTCGACGCACAGGCGTCGCAGCTGGGGGGCCTCGAAGACGAATGGGTTTATTCGGGGAGGCTAGACAACCTTTCGAGCTGCCATGCGGTCGCGACAGCCTTTGCCGCAGCCCCCGCCCCCGAAAGGGACTTTGTTGTGGCTGCGTTCTTCAACAACGAGGAAGTCGGTTCTACGACCCGCGAAGGTGCCGCCGGGAATTTCCTCAGGTCCGTGCTCGAAGAGATTGTGCGGGAATCGAATCTTTCGTCTTTTGTCTGTAACTCGCTTGCGAGCGTTCTTTCGTCTAGCTTTGCCCTTTCTATCGACATGGCGCATGCCTGCCACCCGAACTTCGTGCAGAAACACGACGAAAACCATGCCCCCGTTTTGGGCAAGGGAATCGTGCTGAAGGTGAACTCGCAGAAGCGCTACGCGAGCGACATCGTTTCTGGCGCCAGTTTCAAGCTGCTTTGCGAACAAAATAATATCCCGTACCAGACATTCGTGATGCGCAACGACATGCCCTGCGGCTCTACCGTAGGTCCTGCCGTTTCGGCATCGCTGGGGATTCCGACGGTCGATATCGGCGAACCCATGCTCAGCATGCACAGCATCCGCGAAATGACTGCGGTCAGTGACCATGAAAGCATGACGCGGCTTGTCTCGGCCTTTTTTGCGGCGCCGTGATTTTTTTAATTTTGTCTTAAATGCTGACGGCCTGGATTCAATTTTTTCGAGAACGCTTTCCGCGCCAATCGCTGGTGGGGCAGGTGCTCCGTTACCTGGTGACGGGCGGGCTTGCCTTTGTCGTGGATTTTGGCCTGTTCGCGCTGTGCCTTTATGCCCTTGAATGGCATTACCTGCTGGCGAACCTCGCGGGCCTGGTGGCGGGCCTGGTGCTGAATTACGCCCTGAGTATCGTATGGGTGTTTACCGCCTGCAGGCGCACCCTCGAAAAGCAGAAGATTGTAGAATTTACCTTGTTTGCGCTGGTGGGAGTCGCGGGGGTTGGAATCAATCAGCTGTTGATGTACTTGATGGTGGGCTTTTTTGACTGGAACGAGATGGTTTCCAAGATGGTGGCCGCCGTGCTGGTGCTTGCATGGAACTTCGGTGCGCGCAAACTGATGCTCTTCCGCGAAAAGAAATCCGCGTAGATTCAAAAAAGTGTGATATTTTAGATACCTTTTCGCAAAAGGCCTTATGGGTAGCTACCTATAACATAATCGTAGCGGCACTTTTCTATATTCAATCGCATGAGTGAAAATCAGAAGATTGCCGTTATCGCTGGTGCGGGCCCTGCGGGTTTGACTGCTGCATTGGAACTTTTGCGTACCACAGACGTGAAACCCGTAATCTTCGAAGCCGAAGATGTTGTCGGAGGTATTTCTCGCACGGCCCGGTATAACGGGAACCGCATGGATATAGGTGGTCACCGCTTCTTTAGCAAGAGCGACACGGTGATGGACTGGTGGCAGGGCATTTTGCCCTTGCAGGGGATTGCAAGCAAGGACGACCTGGCGATTGGCCGCACGGTTCCGCTCGTAGAAGGCGGCCCCGACCCCGAAAAGACGGACTACGTGATGCTATGCCGCAGCCGCCTTAGCCGAATCCTTTTCCTCCGCAAGCTTTTCGACTATCCCGTTTCGCTGAACGGCGATACCATCCGTAACCTCGGGCTCTGGCGCATGTTCAAGATTGGCATGAGCTACATCAAGGTGCAGCTTTTGCCCGCCCACAAGGAAAAGAGCCTCGAAGACTTCATGATCAACCGCTTCGGCGTGGAACTCTACCGCACGTTCTTCCGCGACTACACCGAGAAGGTGTGGGGCGTGCCCTGCAGCAAGATTAGCCCCGACTGGGGAGGCCAGCGTATCAAGGGGCTTTCGATTACGAAGACGGTGGTGCATGCCGTGAAGCAGGTTTTCGCCGGCAAGAAAAAGATGAATGCGGGAGCCGCGAACGGTGCGGACATCCGCCAGAAGGATACCGAGACTAGCCTTATCGGGCAGTTCCTCTATCCGAAATTCGGACCGGGGCAGCTCTGGGAAACGGTGGCCGATAAGGTGCAGGAAAAGGGCGGCGAAATCCACATGAACTCGAAGGTTGTGGGCGTGAACCGCTCCGCAGACGGCAAGCGCGTCATAAGCGTGGTCGTCGAAAGCAAGTCCACCGTCGGCGACATCAAGACCGAAAATATCCCCTGTGACTATTTCCTCAGCACCATGCCGGTAAAAGAACTTGTGGCTGCCATGGACAACGGGGAAACGCCCGTGCCGGCAGAAGTTAAGCGCGTGGCCGACGGTTTAGTTTATCGCGACTTCATTACCGTGGGGCTCTTGCTCGACAAGTTGCTCATCAAGAATCCTGCAAAGCCGGGAACGCCCGAAAGCAAGCTCAAGTTCGTGGCCGACAACTGGATTTACGTGCAGGAGTCCGACGTGAAGCTCGGCCGCATCCAGATTTTCAACAACTGGAGCCCCTACCTGGTGGCAGACCCCGAGAAGGTGTGGATTGGCCTCGAATACTTCGCCACCGAAGGCGACGACATGTGGCGCATGCCCGATGCGGACTTCATCAAGTTTGCCATCGCAGAACTCGACAAGATAGACGTGGCAAGGCCCGGGGACGTGCGCGACTCCGTGGTGTTCCACATCAAGAAGGCGTACCCCGCCTACTTCGGTACCTACGGCGAGTTCGGCAAGATTCGTGAATACGTAGACCCGATAGAAAACCTGTTCCTCATGGGCCGAAATGGCATGCACAAGTACAACAACATGGACCACAGCATGCTTGCCGCCATGGAGGTGGTGAAGTGCATTCGCGAAAATTCCAGCGACAAGACGGCGCTCTGGAACGTGAACAGCGAAGAAGACTACCACGAAGGAAAGAAAAACTGATTGCACCGCGTTATGAAGTTCCTCAAGAAATTTTTTGCGCTCCCTGAACTGTACTGCATTCTTGTATTGGTGGTTTCCGTCGCGGCAGGGCTTGCGTGTCGTGTGACTGTCGAAAATGTGACCCTGTCGAGGGCGAACTCGGAAGAAAAGGTCTCCTTGCCGATTACCCAGAAGATGTTGCAGAACGAACGCTTCCGGGTGGAAATGGATATCGTGGGCACGTTGGCTTACGATTTGAAGGTAATTCCCGATGACTGTGCCGAAAGCATTGTCGTGAATGGTCAAATCTTGGACTTGGCGGGCGTTCACGGTCTGTGCGACTTTTCGAAAGGCTTTGTTTTACAGGACAGTTTGCTTGTGCCGAATCGGGTCGGTGACAGGACTCACTACATTTTCAACCTCAAGAACAACGGCGGCGATGCTGGCTTGAATATCTTCGTGCTACAGTCGTCGATGCTCACGCGGGCGTTGAACGCTCTTGCCATGATTGCATTTGCGTTCTTGGCGTTAATGCTTGCACGTAGGCTGGGTTTTGGATGTAAGCTCTCGTCACTTGTGTTTCTCGCGGTACTGCTTAGGGTCGCGTTCTTTGCGAACATCCCTTATACGACATTCTCGAACGATGTCGATGGACACGTGGCGTATGTGCAGTATATCCTCGAAAAACATACGGTGCCCGGCGTAGATGATTGCTGGACATGCTACCATCCGCCGGTCTATTACGCATCGGCTTCTCCTTCGTTTGTGTTGGGAGCGTGCCTTGGCTTGCCCGGGACGACGGGACTCCAGGTGTTCAGCCTGTTGCTTTCGGTGACGGCGCTGCTGTTCGGATTGCTGTTCTTGAGACATCTGCTGACGGGGGCTACCTTGGGCGTGGCTTCAATGTTGTGGGCGTTCTGGCCGCTCATGATTTTGATATCGCCCCGCATCGGCAACGACCAGATGTTCTGCCTGTTGCATGTGGTTTGCCTTTGGGCGGGAATCAGGTATCTCAACGAGGGCCGCGGAAAGTTCCTGGTAATCTCGGTTATCGTGGCGGCGCTTGCGATGTGGACCAAGACGACTGCGGTGGTGACCGTCGGAACGGTGTTCCTGTTTGCCGTTTGCGGTTACGTGCTAAACGCGAAGCGGCTACGACCGACAAAGTCCGAGGTCGTGGCGTGGGCCCTGTTTGTGGCACTGATTGCGGGAGTGGTCTTGCAGAATCTGCTTGGCGATGCGGACCTGGTTGGCAACTCCAGCGGTTTGAACGGAAGGTTGAGGATCGGCAACGAGGCGTTCAACTACATCTATTTTGACTTGAAGTCTTTTGTGGAACACCCGTTTACGAGCGCCTGGAACGATGAATGGGGGCGCCAGTATTTCTGGAATTATAGTTTCAAGACGGCCCTGTTCGGCGAGTTCGACTTGGTACGGAATGTTACGGGGCGCACGGCGGCCACGTTTGTAAGTGCGAGTTTTTTGGGTCTGCTGGCCTATGCGGCGCGTGGATTCTGGAAGACGAAATTGCAGGCGGTACATTGGATTCTGTTGTTGCAGGCGGCGGCGTTCTTTGCGGCGCTGATGTTCTTGCGCATCAAGCATCCGTATGCGTGCAGCAACGATTTCCGCTATATCGCCCCCGTGATTTTGAGCTTTGTTCCCTTTGTCGGTTACGGAATCCAGGCCGAAGGCGCCTCGACCAAGTGGAAAGTACTCGGCTATGCACTGGTTTTGGCATTTGTCTTGAGCACCGCAGTTTTGTATATTCTTGCCATGTAGAGAATACGAAGGCTTGAAAATGCGATTGTTTGTATTACTTGTATGCTTGCTGTCGGTCGCCCTCTGGGCACTGCCCATTAACGACGGCAATAAACTGTTCAGGAACGGCGACTATGCCGGTGCTCTTGAAAAATATATGAAGGCCCGGGAGGCCGAACCGGCGAACCCCCTCCTGTTCTATAATATCGGCACTTGCCAGTACAAGTTGGGCAATTACGACGAGGCCAAGAAGGAGCTGGAAAGCGCCGTGCGCATGCCGGACAAGAAGATGGCTGCGAAGGCCGCCTACAACCTGGCCAATACCCATTTCCGCATCGGTGAAAAGTCCGCCGAAGGTAGCGAACGCATTGCCGCCTGGCGGGAATCCGTTGCCTATCTCAAGAAGGCGATTGACCTCGACAACAATTTCGAGAACGCGAAGAAGAACGTCGAGATTGTCCAGCGCAAGCTGAAAGAGGAACTGGACAAGCAGAAAGAGAACAAGGACCAGAATCAGGACCAGAACAACGACCAGAAACAGCCGCCCCTGAGCGAAAAGGCGAAGGAAGTGCTGGCGCGCGCACTCCAACTCTGCAAGGACGGCAAGTACGCCGAAGGCAAGGAAATGCTGGAGAACCTGATTGCCGAGGACGAGACCGCTGGCCAGCTCAGTGGACACGTGCAGCGTATTGACGATATCATCGAAATCAAGGCGGGCCGCAAGCCCAAGGCGAAGATTGACGCGAGCAACACCGACAACGACCTGGAGGTAATCTAATGGCTATGAGCTATGAGCACGCTCCCTTCGGTCGCTTTGAGGTACGGGCAATGCAAGATTGTCATTGCGAAACGCGTCATCCTGAGCGGCGAAACCGCGAAGGATCCAGTCATTCGTCATCCTGGATTCTATCCCCTATCGCTACGCTCCAGGGTTCCAGAATGACAGCTGCGATAGGGTCCATTGTTATGGTTTTGCTGTTGTCAGCAGCGGCCTTTGCCGCCCCGAAGAGCGCAAGCGCCTACTACAGCGATGCCGCATTCCAGTACATCGAAAACCGCCTGCCTTCTGCCGAAATCACCTGCAACGAGGGCCTGCAATACTACCCGAACGACCAGAAGTTGCAAATGCTCCTTGACCGCATCAAGGAAGCCAAGGACGAACAGAAAAACGAGAACAGGAAAAACGACAAGAACCAGGATAACAATCAGGACCAGAATCAGGACCAGAATCAGGATCAGAACCAGGATCAAAACAAGGACCAGCAGAACCAGGACCAGAACGGCGACGGCAATTCCAGCGGGTCCGAAAGTTCTTCAAGCCAGGGCGATGACCAGAACCAAGACCAGAATGGCGGCGGCCAGTCCAGCAGCAGCCAGGGCGGTGAAAGTTCCGACAGCGAAGGCGGTGCACAGCCCGAACCGCAACAGCCCGAAGAAGGCTCAAGCGACAGTGAAGGTGGCGAAGAACCCCAGGAACAGCCCGTGCAGATGGGCGAGATGAGTCCCGAGGAGGCGGCACAGCTCCTGAAGGACTTTGACGAACAGAACGGCGAACGCAAGCCCTGGAAACCTATCCGCGGGCAAGCTAGGCCAGTGAAAGACTGGTAAGGGCATCAAGCGGGAACCCGCTTGCGGGTTCGCATTTGATACCCGCAGGGTCTCGCGCGAAGCGCCACGACTGGTAAGCCGAGATAATCGGCTGAATAATGGCTGTATTTCGTACAAAAGGCAATTTAACGGGGCAATTACAAAACATGCCCCATTTTTGTAATTTTTATCTACGATATGGGATTTTTTTAATTATTTTAATAAGGCGAATTACTAAGACTCGTTCTACGGAGCAAAAATGAATTTGGAAAAAGTGAGCATGCTGTCCCAGAAAATCGAGGGAGTCCTGGGAATGGTCCGTACCCTCAAGGAAGAGAACGCGAGAATCAGGCACGAGCTGTCTGCGGCGCAGGCGGTGGCACAGGACAAGTCGCTGCTGTTGGATGCCGCCAAGAACGATCTCGCCGATTGCAAGGCCGCCCTCGACTCCCGTGCGAACCAGGTGGACGCCCAATCCGAAATCCTGAACCAGAGGGAGGCCGAAATTTCCGCCCTTAACGAGAAGACGACCGTTATGGGCCAGCAACTCACCGAGAAGGACGGCTGCATCGAAAGCCTGAACGCGAAGATCCAGGAACTGAATTCCGCCGCGGAGTCGCTGAACGGCCAGCTGGGCGAAAAGTCCGAGCTCCTGAATACGCTCAACGCCCAGATGATCGAGAAGGAGGCCACTGTCGCCTCGCTCATGACGCAGCTCAACGAGAAGAACAATGTTATCGAGGGCTTGAACGCCCAGTTGCAGGCACAGAACGACGAAATTGCCGAGGCGCAAGAGAAGTTCAACCAGCTGGTAGCGACTATCGAAAGCGAACTGGGGACCGACATAGAGCTCGACCAGGGCGAAGATTCCCAGGGCGATGCCGGGGCGGTCGCGGAACCTGCGGCGGTAAACGGCGAACCGCAGGTGGACGAATCCGTATCGCAGGAAACCGAGGACGATGTTCCGACAATCGAAGTTCATGGTGCCGATGAAACGGACAACAATTTGTTTGCGAGTGACAAGGAGGGCTCGCAGACAAGTTTTTTCGGATAAGGATGCTGATGGACGATGATCCGTTCGGCGTAGGGATAAAGTAATGGCTAGTATCGAACCCTTGAGATCGGTAAATGTTTCCGTTGCGCAGGAGACGATCCAGATTCGCACCGACCTGCCCGATGCGGACCTTGCGGAAATTGTGAACAACATCGACCAGCGCTTTGCCCGTTCGGCGAAATTCCAGATGGATAACCGCAAGCGCCTTGCTCTGCTTTCGGTGGAACTGATGTCCGAGAACATGGAACTTCGCAAGCAGCTTAGCCGTGCGAAAATATATCACGACCAGATGGAGAAAGAAATAGAGAATGTTTCGCTCCTGCTGGACGAGGGCATGGACAATGTCGATCGGCTTTAACTGGTCTCGAAACCGTAAAACGAAAACCCGGGCTTGAACGCCCGGGCTTTTCTATAGGCTAAGGTTGTGGTTAGTCCACCTTGACGCAGCGAACGTTAAATGCGCGTTCTGTTGCCGAGGTAAGTTCCTCGAGTTTCTTTTCGGAATAGTCCTCGACACGCCAGGCGTTGTTTTCGCCATCGCTTTCAAGCCAGAGGTAGCCTTGATCGCCTTCAAGGCCGTATCCTTCGATTTCTCCGCTGGAGGTCAGCTTGAATCTTCCGCCGACGGTCCACCAGTCGTGGCCCTCGTTGTCGTTGGCTGCGACGACTTCGGTTGGGGTCGGGAGTCTCCACCCGGAGGGGCAGGCTTTCTGTGCCGCCGCGTAGGAATAGAACGTTCCGTACTGTGCGCAAACATCGGTTCCGCCGTTGTCGCAGTAGCTGCCCGCGCTGGTCTTGTACTTGATGTTTTCGGCCATCCAGAGTTTGCCGGCGACGGTTTGCAGGTTGTAGGTGTTGCCGTCGCGGTTGTCGGTCATCTTCGTTCCGTCCACGGTCGGCAATACGGGAGCCTCGACGGACATGCTGATATCGATTGTCGAGGAAGACGAGGACTTGGGCGCCGAAGACGAGGAAACCCCGGCCCATTTCTTTTCGCATTCCTCGGTCCAGCAGAAAATGCCGCTGCTGAAGTAGGGGTCCGGGTAGGAATCCAACGAGGACGTGATGACGACTTCCTTGTGGATGGTGTCGTGGGTCACTTCTACCGGCGGGTATTCCGTGGAATCGTTAACGGTGGATGTCGAATTGGAGGAATTGCTGGAGGTTACGGTCGCTGAAGATGGAGGGGGACTCGCTTCGCTGGAAGACGCCGCTTCGGCCACGGATTCCTGGGGAAGCACGATTTTTTCTAGGTCGTCGGAATTCGACGAGCAGCCCAAAATCAAGCACACCACACCCACACATCCCAAAAATGTAGTGATATTTTTCATGCCTGCAAATATAGTTTACATTTTTGCACTTAACTAGCAAAAAGATTTTTACTATGTTTTGCATCACTATGACGAACGTTGAAATCTTTGACACGGCCTTTGCCATGACCATCCTCGTTGTGCTCGCCCTCGTGGTGCCTACCGCGCTTTTGGTGGCCAACTGGTTCCTGCACCCCGGCAAGATCAAGGGGACATCGATCAAGGGCACGTCTTACGAATGCGGTGTAGCCCACGTGTCCGGTACCTCGGGCGAACGTTACCCCGTCAAGTATTACATGGTCGCCATGCTGTTCCTGGTCTTTGACCTCGAAGTGGCGTTCCTCTACCCCTGGACCGTCCAGTTCCTCAAGGGCGGCTGGGAACTGCTGCTTGTGCTGCTCGGATTCCTGGTGATTCTCGAAGCGGGCTACATCTACCTTATCAAGAAGGGCATCCTCAACTGGACACGCATCCAGGACTAGGTTTTGCGGCATTCCTGAAAGATTATTCTATCTCAACTGGCGAACGTGGCTCGGCGATACTGCGGGGCCGCGTTCGTTTTTTGCATAAAAAGGTGAACTCTTTTTCTTGCTTGTATATATATTTATACAAGAACGTTATAAAGGAGTTGTTATGACTATAGGTATCGTCGCTATTATCGCGGTGGCCGTGCTTGCCGCCTGGTTTATCGCCATGTACAACGGACTGGTGAAACTCCGCAACAACCGCGAAAACGCCTTCGCCAACATCGACGTGCAGCTCAAGCAGCGCTTCGACCTGGTGCCGCAGCTGGTGAACTCGGTCAAGGGGTATGCCGGCCACGAAAAGGAAGTGCTCGAAAAGGTGACGGCCGCGCGCGCCGCCTCAATGAACGCGACCACCGTCGACGAAAAGGTCCAGGCAGACAAGGCCCTGTCCGGGGCGCTTGCCGGGCTGCGCATTTCGCTCGAAGCCTACCCCGAACTGAAGGCCAACCAGAACTTCCTGCAATTGCAGAACGAGCTTGCCGACATAGAGAACAAGCTTTCTGCCGCGCGCCGCTTCTTCAACTCCACGACCCGCGAGCTGAACAACGCCTGCGAGGTGTTCCCGAGCAACATCGTCGCCGGGGTGTTCGGCTTCAGGCGCGCCCCCATGTACGAGGCCACCGAAAGCCGCGATGCGCTTAACAAGGCCCCGGAGGTGAAGTTCTAGAGGTATGAGCGGTGAGGTCGGGCTACGCCCTTTGAGGTCGGCTTGCGATGCAAGCCTTTGAGCTAAAGCAGCGTGCTATTGGTGCGTTTCTGAGAGCCTCATACCTCAAAGGGAACCCTGGAGCATAGCGATAGGGTGACCGTGTCCACACCTCAATGCACCGAAGTTGCGACCTGTATGAAATACGTCGGGCTCCAGACACAGATTTGGCGGAATAACCGCAACAGCATTTTGCTGCTGTGCCTGTTCCCGCTTATTATCCTGGTGATGGTATTTGCGGTCATTTTGTGCCTGGACTTTTTTGGCATGCTTTGCCCGATAGTCGAAGGCGGGTGCCTTGAAGGCCATGCCACGTACATGAAGTACGGCATTCTGCACTGGCCCGAAATATGGCGCTGCTTCTGGGTGGCGCTCCCCTATACGTTGCAAATTGTCGGCGTGTGGTTCATTATCGCCTATTGCGCAAATACCGCCATCATACGGCATGCGACGCATGCGAAACCCCTTGAACGCAAGGATAACCTGCGCGTCTACAACATTGTCGAGAACCTCTGCATTGCTGGCGGCATCGAGATGCCGCAAATAAACATCGTCGAGGATAACGGACTGAATGCGTTTGCAAGCGGAATTGACATTCCCTCGTTTACCATTACGCTCACGACCGGACTTATAGACAAATTAAACGATGCGGAACTCGCCGCTGTCGTTGGGCATGAACTCACGCACATCAAGAACCGCGACACGCGACTCATGGTGGTGTGCATCGTGTTCGTGGGAATCTTTTCGACCATTCAGATGGTGTCGATGAAGCTGCTTTCGGCAATGCTCCGCAGCCCCCGCAACCATTCCCGCAGCAGGCGCGGCGGTGGCAGCGGTGGTGTCATCATCATCTTTGCGCTGATTCTTGTTTTGATTTGGAGCACGATTGGCTACATTTTCAGCTGGCTCACGCGCCTTGCCATTTCGCGCTCCCGCGAATACGTGGCCGATGCCGGCGGCGCCGAACTCTGCGGCGACCCTTGGGCGCTCGCTTCCGCCTTGCAGAAGATTTCGGATGACCCCGGCCTCGATTCCGTTCACCGCAGCGACGTGGCGCAACTCTACATAATACATCCCGACGAGGAATTCGACAACGACATGAAACTCACCTGCTGGGTGGCCAAGGCGAACATCATGTTCTGCACCCACCCCGACACGCCCGAAAGAATCAGGCTGCTGAAACAGTTCTAGGGCCGCAAAACCGAAATAATCCGCATACCCTTGGCAGGAAGTTCTCCCCAGATTGAAAATCTCGAAGTTCCAGAAAGTGGAACTTTTGGGGGATGAACGACAATGTAGCGTAAAGGGGCGTATTGAAGGGTGGAATATGGTCTGGTCGAAAAAAATTAAATTTACCATGTACATTTCCGTATTATTAGTATATATTTTTGAATGTAGACTAAAAAAGGAAATGGTATGTACCTTTGTTACGATATTAGAGGAATTCAGTCCTTCATTTTCAGGATTCCCAAACTGAAATACATCATAGGCGGGAGTGCCCTAATTGACCAATTTGATAGGGAAATGATTCCGTCTGTTAGAATTGATGATTGCGAGTTGCTGTATGCGGGGGGTGGCAAAGGTACGTTCGTTTGCAAAACGGAAAGTGCTTGCGATGCACTTAAGTCTGTGATAATGAAAGCGGCTCACGCTGTTGATCTTGATATCCGTTTTGGCGTGAGCGAAGACTATGTGGAAGCAAGCCGCAATGCGACAGAGGTTTATCCGTTTATTCCAAAATCGCTTGATGGTGTGCCGTGTCCCACGAGTGGTCTTTATCCGGTGACAAACAATGATACGCATCCTGTTGTAAAAAAGCGTTTTTTCCGCTATGGCGAAAAGATGTTCCGCTGGTACGAAGATGCCTTGCTTGCCGACATGCCTTGGCCAGAAAAATTGGAACGGTATAAGAAGGCGTGTTTTTTTCATAACGTGAGTGACCGTGTAGAAGATGGCTCTCGTGACGAAGATGGACGCAAAGGTGCACGGGCTTTGGGCAAGCGTAATCGTTGGGCCGTTATTTGCATGGACGGTAACGACATGGGGTCCCAACTGCGTACAAAGTCTGAATCTTTGGAGTGTGCTGATCCTTCTGAAATGACTGCTTGGTTACGGATGATGAGCGGTGCTATAGACCGCTGTTCTCGCGAAGCGACGAAAACGGGTATCCTTGCTGTAATAGAAGCTTGGTCTGGTTCAAAAGACGATGATAAAACTTTGACGGATGAAGATGTTGTTCTTCCTATTCGCCCGATTATCGTGGGTGGCGACGATGTTGCTGTTATTTGCCATGTTTCGTATGCGACGCTTTTTGTAAAGACCGTCATTGCCAAGTTCAACGAACTTTCAAAGATTACGCCCGAGGCTTGGCCTGCGACGGGTGGCGAAATTACGATTTCGGCGGGGATTCTTTTCTGTTCGGTTTCAGAGCCTTTACACACTGCAATAGAATATGCGGAATCGCTGCTTGCCAGCGCCAAGAGCCGTGGCAGAAAGCTTGCTGTCGAAGGGAAACCTGCGGTCCCGTGTATCGATTGGGAATCTGTTACGGATTCTGTTCTTGATACGCCTGCGGCTCGACGCCAGCGCGAACTGATTTTCTTTGACGAGGACATAGGAAAGGAAATACGGCTGACTCAGCGTCCTTGTACGCTTGAAGAATTTGAACGAATTGAAGAAATCAAGGAATCGTTTGAAACTGAAAATGATCAAAGAAGGATTCCAAGAACCCAGTTACATAAGGTTCTCCCTGCAATGCGGGCGGGTTTTTATGACCGCCTTGCGTTTGTTGCTAGTATAGCCAAGAGACATTTGTTGGCGGAAAAGCTTGCAGAACCGGGGTATGAATTAGTCAAGCCGTCTCTATGGAAAGACGAAGCTGGCGTTCGCTCTACGCCTGTGATAGATGCAATTCAGTTGTACGAAGAAACTGCCAGAATGGTTAAGGAGACTGTCTAATGGTGAACTTTAAGTATTGTATTCGCTTGGTCTCGGATGCTGAAACTTCTAGCGGTTTGGGCTCCGATGTGGTTGACGGCCTTGTTGCAAGGGATATTAATGGTAAACCCTTTGTTCCGGCAACCCATATTAAAGGGCTGATGCGCCAAGTCGTGAAAGATTTGCCGTCGTCGATTATAGCAGACGATGTGAAGCAGTCTTTTTTGGCTGTTTTTGGCATAGCTGGCGCAAACAAGGATTATGCAGCCTTGTTCTCTGTAACCGATGCTTTGAGCGATTCTGCTCAAACTAGGTTGATCACGCGAACTGCGTTGAACGAATTCGGTGTCGCAAAAGATACTTCGCTTAGGACAAACGAGGCTGTCTGTGCAGGAAGCATGTTTAAAGGCGATATCCATTTGGGCGTAGAGTCGAAAATGGTGGATTTGTTGATTCGCTATGCTCTATTGTCTATTTATGAAATTGGAGGCTCGCGCAATCGCGGTGCTGGCGCCTGCGTCGTGACGATTGAAAACGAAAAACGGACTCCTGGGCAAATCTTGAAAGAGCTTCTTTTGCTGAACAGTTTTGAAATAGCGACGGAAACGAATGTAGTGTCGGTTGATGATGCCTGCGAGACTGTGTTTGCAAAATTGACATTTGTCGCGGAATCCTCGGTCTGTGTTCCTGAACTCCCCATTGTTGGGAATAACACGATTATTTCGGGTTTCTCGATTTCGTCGAGCGCAGTGCAAGGCTGCATTTTGACAAAGATTAACGCACTGAACGAATCTGTCGCATCGGCGACTTTTAAGGCTGAAAACTTCAGGACGTGGCCTTTGCTGCCTGTTCCCGATGAGCCAGAGTATGCAAATTGCTTTGCAGTCCGGGTTTCGGCTTCGCACAAGATTAGCAAGCTTGCCGATGAAAACGGCTATAATTTCTGCGATGAAATGATAGAACCTTATAAGTGGGAAGAACGTCCCAAGAATGCTCCAATCAAGTCGGTAGATGGGGTTCTGGTTGCTGGTGGTTCTAAAGGCACTGTTCTTTGGCGTTCTGGTGACATGGCTAGGCATCTGACTGCTCATGGAGTTGTCAATGGCGGCGCTACTGGTGATGAAAGGGCTTTTTACACGGTTGAATCCTTGGCTGAAAAAAGATTTGTTGGCTTTGTCGCTATGCCGAAGAATGCTTTTGTTCTATTGCGAAAGGCTCTGGATAGGGATCCGCTTGTATCGTTTGGCAAATCTAGGACGGTTCGTGGTACTGGAAGGCTGTCTATAAACGAAGAGCCTTTGCCGTTAGCTTTACCACGGGCCGAAAAAACAACGCATGAAACTGTTGCCGCCTTTATTGTTCAGTCCCCTATTTTAGTGAGTCCGGACATTACGGCGGAATCCGCAGATGAAATCTTGAAGGAAATGGTTACGAAGGCTCGCTGGGGTGAAGTTGACAAGGCTTCGGCCTCTATACAAATTCTGTTTGGTTGGAATCGTCATAAAAATGGCTTGCAAAAGGCAGAAAAGGTGATTGCACCGGGGTCTGTGTTTAGCCTGAAAAATTCGGATGTCCATGATTTGGAACAAAAGTTGCTGAAGGGAATTGGCGAAGGCAAGGAACGCGGTTTTGGTGCTGTTTTGCCGCACCCAAATATCGCGCAATGTCGTTATATTCCTAGCCCTGTTCATCCGTCAATCAAATCTTCCAGCAATGCGGCTGAATATGGATGGAAACTCTGGAAAACCTCTCGTGGTAGCGGAAATCCGTTAAGCAGTAGTCAGGTGGCTCAGTTGATTGCCCGAATTTCTGCGGACAAGTTAGAGGCAAGGAAATACTTGGAAACTCAGTTGCTGCGTCCTGATAAAATTTGGGAACGTTGGAAATATGTGATGGAAGATGTTGAAAAATTGCTAATGAAAGAGCCTGATTACATCCAGACGGCTTTGTCCGTTTGGCATAACCTCAGCGTGGCGGAGGTGTAAGAATGAACAAGTATTACAGAATTTTTGGTAAAGTTGTTTTCCCGGAGGGCCTTGCTGCTGGTGAAGGCCGTGCTTCTAATGTTATCGATATTGCGCGTAATGGCGAAGGCAAACCTGTTCTTCGGGGAACTTCGATTGCGGGAGCCTTGCGTAGCTCCCTTGCTGAATGGGGCGTTCCTCAAAAATCCATAAGCTATTGGTTTGGCGAAAAGCTAGAAGGCAAAAATGATTTCAACGCATCGCAAATCCTTGTGGCCGATGTCGTGCTGGATTCAGGTAGCCAACAACCGGAGTCAAGAACATTCAACATGTTGAATCGCCATACGGGTGCGGTTTTGGATAATGCGTTGTTTAGCATTGAATCTCTGCCTCCGAAGACTTCGGGAAATCTGCTGATTTATGTAATACCGCGTGATGCTCAACCTGCCGAAAATATTTTGCGGGCAATTGAAAATGTGTTTGATTCTTCGCTGATTTTGGGTGGAAATCGAAATCGCGGTATCGGGCGTATGGACGCAAGCGGTGTCAAGTGCATTGCTTTGGACTGTTCTACGGTGGATGGGTTTTCCAAATGGCAAGACATCCGTTATGCGGATCGTGCTGGAACGCCCATTGATTTGACGGGTTGCGAGGAGCTTGCCTTTGGCGATCCTTCTGTTTTGTTTGTCAAGAATTATGAAGTGGAATTCAAGATTCCTCGCGGCGAGGATATTTCCATCGGATTTGGAAAAAATCTTGATGGCGATTTGAGTGCACAGCAATATGCCTATTCAGCAAATGGAAATAAACTTTGGAGAATTCCGGGTTCAACATTTAGGGGTGCATTCCGTTCTTGGATGACTCATTTGGCAGTTCTTGAAAACAAAAATGAGTTGTATCAAGAGAAAAATCCAAAAGCTGATTTGATTGGTTGGGCAGGAAAAGAGGGCGATGAACGCAAAAAAGTCCAAGAAAATCCTGCATTGTTGAATGACCCTATTCTTGACTTGTTCGGTTCTTTATATAAACGCGGACGAATTCACTTTACGGACGCCTATTGCAATGAGTCGGATAAGATTAACGAGCAAAAACGGGCCCATGTTGCCGTAGATCGTTTTTCGGGGGGAGCCGTCCCTGGAGCACTGTTCTTTAACAAGGTTCTTGTTGGCGATGCTGTGTTCCGTTTGAAAATATCGCTGCTTCCGCATTCGGCTCAGGAACTGGTATGGCTTAAGAAAACCTTGTTGGCGATTCATTTGGGTGTGATTTCTGTTGGCAGCAGCAAGGCAAGTGGCCTGCTTGAAATTGCCAATTGGGATAACTTAAAATTGCAAATGGAAAACGACATTAAGGAATTTGACGTGCGAAAGGCGGAGGTTTAAAGATGGTGAGAGATATTAATCCAGCTAAGTTACGTGCAATGGCGGCAAGAAATGCAGAAGCCTCCAAAAAGGCAAACACTCCACAGCATGGCAATCGTTCGCAGCAAAGCGATCGTCCACAAAACAATGGAAGACGGGATAGTTATAAGGATAATTTTCAAACGGATGAGTCTGTGAAAGACCTTGGCGGCAAATTTTACAACCCTTACACATTTATCCCGTTCCCCAAAAGAGCACCCGAGCGTCATGAGCCGTCTCTCTTAACCGCTGATGAAAACGGTTCGTCCGAAAAGCGTTATACGGGTGTGCTCAATCTTTCTGTCAAAACTGTTTCTCCGCTGCTTTCGATGGATGTCGAAAATAAAAAGCCCGAAGGAACACATTTCAAATACAGGGCCTTAACGATTGGCAACGATGTGATTGTTCCTGCAACCTCTGTTCGCGGTAGTTTGAGAACGCTAATGACCATACTGAATGGTGGAACTCTTGGCTACATGGACAAGAATATGTGGCTTTGCCAAGGTCGAGACTCATCGATGAATTTGGTTGGCAAGAATGGCGCAAAAAAAACGGAGCTTGCCGAAGTTGTTGAAGCGGGCGATTCTTTCCATGATGGGACTATCCAGAGGGGCGAAACTCGGATGGTTTCGTTAGGTGCGTTGAATGATTTGTTTAGGAAAAATGGAAAGGATTTGGATGAATGCAGGCCGCAAAGTGGACATTCTGTAAAATATTGCTATACTAACGAACAAATGTCCAAGCTCAGCGCCGTGTATTCTAATGAAACTCCGTGGAAAATCAAGTTAAGCGGAAAGCGAATTGCGCACAATTTGACGGAGGCGAAAAATGCCGATGGTGGTTTGGCGTTCCCTGAAGTGGATCAGGATCTTGTTAAAAAACTGGCAGCAGCAGCAGGCATAAGTCTCAGTGATGACCGTGGCAATCCTGTTTCGGATGAATTATGGGTTGATTCTCCTACAGAAATGACTTCGATGAAAGGGATTTGTCCAGATAGAGAACATGGCCGTTATTTCTTGAAATTTAACAGGAATAATGATCGTTTTGAACTCAATACTTACGGCCAAGAAGCAATATTTAAAAAGAATAATTCAGCACCTGAAAAAGTAAGTGCTGAAAAATGGGGCGATTATGTAGGGCAAAATGCAAATGGTGCCCACTCGAATTTGTTCAGTGGGGACTTGGTGTGGCTTGAACTAGGCGAAGACCGCTCTGTGCAATCGCTTCAGTGGGCTCGTTGGGGGCATGGCGGAAATAAGAGCCGTCGCTTTAGGGACTTGTTGCCGAAATCGCTAGTCCCTGATTCCATGAACGGAGATAATCAAGTTGATGCCGTGACGGATTTGTTCGGTATGGTTCCCGATAAAGATGTGAAAAATGGCCTGTCTTTTGCAGCAAGAATCCGTTGCCATAATCTTGTTTTTGAAAACGCTGCAGTCAATGGTCTCGACAAGTCAATTCAATTGGCTCCTATGGGGCAGCCCCACCCCGGTTGTATCGCGTTTTATAGAAAGGAAGACGTGTTGAACGGCTACAAGGTTTATCGCAATGCGAAAGATGATGAAAAGCCTTGGTTGTATAGCGTTCAAGGAATTTTTGATGACCAGGGACGCGACATGGATAATGCCAAGTTTGACAAAAGTCAGCAGGTAAAGACTGTTGATTTGCTCAAGGTCGGTCAAAAGGGGCGAATGAAAATCAGCTTCCGAGCTTTGAATGGAGCGGAACTTTCGTTGTTGTTGACTGCTTGCCGTGTTGATTGGAAACTCGGTGGCGGAAAACCGCTGGGTCTGGGGCATTGCAAGGTTTCTGTCAAATCGGCAATTGATGAAAATGGGGAGGACATTGACTTGACGGCGATAGATTCGCTCGATGGAATTGCTGAGCGTGTCGAGCTGTATAATAAATCTCAGGAACCCGTAAAGAATATGCGTTATCCGCGTGCGGTTGAAAGCAGTAGAAATCACTCGGTCTCTCGTAGCGGACTCCAATGGTTTATGCGGCATGCTTCTCCAAGTAAAAAGGGGAATCGACAGGTACTCCCATCCATTGTTGACGAAGACCAGCAATTGCGTGGATATGATTATAAAAATGGCAAAAAGAAGAATGATCCGCTGGAACCCTTTAATCCTAGAGAAAGTGGTTCCCGCCCGCATGGCCCCAACACCAGCCCCAATGCGGATTCTCGTCAGCAAGGCCGCGAAAGTCGGAACAAAGGATGGGGGCGCTAACACCATGTCCCGCATCCTAGTTTTAATTTTTCTGTATTGAATAGAGCGAGTCGTTAAGGAGTGCTGCTAACAACTATGCAATACTTTATCTATACTACATGTGGTACGAGCACGTTTACGAATCCTGCCCGTAAGGATCCGGAACTGAACGACTTGATTATTAAGAACAGCAATGCCCGCAATGAAGATGAACTTTCGCCGGGAGCAAAAGAGAAGATCGATGCGCATTACGATTCGTTGATAGAAGAGTGGCAGAACTACTCTATTGCCGATGCCCGCGCGAAGTCGGCGGAACTGAACTGCCTGCTCAGTTGGCAAGAAAAGAACAACATTCCCGCGTCGGAATGCCTATGTTTCTTGCTGCACACGGACACGGTTCTTGGTGCAAATGCCGCTTCGCTTGTCGAAGAATGGATCACGCATCATGGCTACATGAGCGTGCAACTTCAGAAGATAGATTCCCTTTCAACATCTTCGCTCGATAATTTTGAAAAGGGTCTTGCCTCGCTTGCGGAATGGGCGTTTGCCAATATTCCTTCTCTTGAACAGAGAAGCTCCAACGAAAAGTATGTATTCAACGTGGCGGGCGGATTCAAGTCGGTCTCCGGCTTTATGCAAATTCTTGGCCAGTTCCTTGCCGACGAAACGATTTACCTGTTCGAAGGTCATAGCGAAATTCTCTCGATGCCGCATCTCCCCGTGCGCTGGGAAGAAAACGAGACGATTCGCCAGAATTTCGATGACTACCGTCGCGTGTCATTGGGAATTCCGCCAAAGAATCCGGAACGGCTCAATTCCCTGTGGGTGCGAAACGGCCAGTTTACCCCGTGGGGGCAAATTGCCTGGGAAAGCGCAAAACAGGAATTGTACGGGGAAAAAGTTCATATAATTATATTTGAAAAGGTAAAGGAAGGGAACGCTTTTCGCAATTCAATATCCGGCTTGTCGAAAGAACAAGTTGCAATCGTCAATGAAAGAATTGACGATTTGTGCAGATATATAAAAGGAGGGAAAAAACAACCTCTCAGACGCCTTGACTATAAAAAGGTTCAAGGTGGTGGACCCTACGATTATGAATGCGATGTATGGGATGGCGATTCCAAGCGATTCTTCTGCACCGATAAAGATGGAATTGTGACCATCGAGCGCTTTGCCGATGCCATGCACAAAAATAGATAACCGTATGCCAAAAAATATCCTCATTAGCACGCTTGGTTTAAGCTGGGAAATAATTCCAGAAACGGTTGGCGCCTTCTTCTATGAAGAAGGTGGCATGGACTTTTATGGAAATGTTCCAGAAGAAACGGTGCAGGGTTTTCGCGAAAGTGCTCAAAAGGTGTTGCAAGGTCAGCCGATAGACGAACTATGGCTAATTTCTACAGACCAGGAAAAAAATCCTAGGTCGATGTCTGTTTCAGAAATGCGAGAGCATATTGTTGAATGGTGTAATTCATACGCTCCTGCAAGCAAGCTGGCTATTCGCATATTTGTGCTGAAAGGCGTCAATGACATCGACAGCAAGGAATCAGTAGATAAGTTCCACAATCTTGCTTTGCAGGTGCTTTTTACGTCTAAGCTTTATGCGAATGGGGGTAAGTGCATCGTGTCGCTTGCTTGCGGCCGCAAGACGATGAGCGCCGACATCCAAGATGCGGCCTACTGCTTTGGCTGCAACATGATGATGCACGTGACGGCATCGGCCAATCCGAAGATCACTCTAGATGTCACAAAGAATTGTCTAAACGAAGCTGAAAAAAATTCCATTTTCCCTGTAGAATTGAAACCTTTCCCGGCGAGCGACCTGTTCAACGACTGGTACGGTGGCGAAGTTGCAAAGCAATACGACCTATTTGTGGAAAAACGATTTTGTAAGTCTTTGGACGACACGATATTCCTGTTCGAAAACCCCGAAGGCATCGAACCGTTCCTAAAAAAGGTCGAAGAAAAGCGCGAAGCAGCCAGGCATTTCTATTCGTCTTACTGGAGCAGCAACCAGTATTCCTACGACAATTTCCCGATTGTATACACTCTGTCCTCGAATGCGCAGCAACGACTCAAGGATTTTAAAGTTGGTGTTTATCAAAGCCTGCGAGACAAGGAACTTGGACTGCTAAAGACATTGCCCAAGGCAGATTTGCATTGCCACTTGGGCGGCGTACTTTCGCCAAAGGAAATCATCGAGGTCGCAAGTGCGATTGAAGATGAACTTCGCGACGAACGAGGGCGAAATTCGAAATTCAAGAACTGGGAATTGAAAGGCCCTGGCGCAGGCGAGAGCTGGAAAGATTGGCGACGCCGACTTGCCAACGAATTGGGTGTGCCTGATTTGTTTGTCGTTGCCGCCTATGTATTGCAGTTCAAAAACGCACCCGAAAAATTGGACGAAATAATCTACGGACAAGAACGTAATGGCGGTAAAGATTTGCGCATTGAACGCCAGTTCGTTGGAATCGCACAAATGGTGAAAGATGGCGAAAGAAATTTGGATTTGACGCCGTATGAATCTTTGGGCGACCTACAGGGTTCGGGTTTGCTGAAAAATGAAAAGACTTTACGCATGACGCTCCAGGTACTTTATAGGAACGCACAAGATAATAACCAACAATATCTAGAAATCCGCTGCTCTCCCATCAATTACAAGACCGACATATTTGCCCCCAGAGATGTTATTCGGACTATTCTCGACGAAATGAAGCAGGCCGAAATTAAAATGGGCATAAGGTCTTCGATGATTTTTATTGCGTCAAGGCACGGTCGGTTAAAAGATATTGATGCGGCGATAAAATTGTATCACGACTTGGAACAGGATGCAGAATGTAGCAAGGATTTCAAGAAATTTTTCCGTGGGTTTGACGTTGCAGGTAACGAGAGTGAAAGAAGCCCTAAAGATCTCCGCGATGAATTCCAGCAGATTCTAATGGACTGCAAAAATGTAACGGTCCATGCTGGCGAAACAATGCCGGCCGAAAGTATTTGGGAGGCGGTCTATTATCTGAATGCAGAACGCATTGGACATGGGCTTACGCTTGTGGAACGCGATGGCGATTTGCTGCCCAAATTCAGGGACCGTCGAATAGGTGTCGAAATGTGCCCATCGAGCAACTACCAGATTGTAGGCTTTAAGGACAACTATTATCCGGACCAGGATTTACCCGACTACCCGTTGCGCAAATACATGGATGAAAAAATCCGAGTGACTGTGAATACGGACGATCCCGGCATGTCGCGGACCGACATAACGAATGAACTTTTGAAGGCTGCGCGACTGACCCGTGGAGGGCTTTCTCTTTGGGACATTCTTTCGCTTTTGTATAGTTCGTTCGAAATGGCATTCTTGCCGTATGGTGAAAAAATGAAACTGCTGAACGATATGAACTTGAAAGTGAAAGATTGGCTTGATGCCTATATCGTTAAAATTGAGAACGGGTGTATTTGTGAAGAATGAAAATATTGTATATGTCAACCGCTCAGATTTGGAAAATTCCTTTGACCTAACCAAGGAAGTTTTTCCGTTGTCGATTGTCACGCTGAACAAGTTTCCGTACCATTTTGTGCCACGCGCAGAAGCCGAAAACGATTCCACGAAAAAACAACTGATACCCTATGTGATTGTGCAGAACGCCGAAGGAAAAGTGTTGAGTTACCGTCGCTGCGGTTCCGAGAAGCGTCTGGCCCAAAAACTCTCGCTGGGTATCGGTGGCCACGTGAACGACGGCGACAAGAAAGACACCCTGTTTGATACCTTGATTGCGGGCGTGTGTCGCGAGATCAAGGAAGAGATTGGTGCCGATGTCGAACCTGAATCCCTGAAACTGCTTGGGCTTATCAACGAAGAACAGACCGAAGTGGGCCATGTACATACGGGAGTCGTGTTCTCGCTGCTGGTTGACGAATCGGCTCTGGTTTTCGATGCCGAAATTGGCTCGCCGCAATGGATAGATTCGAATGCCTTGGACTGCGCGTCGGCAGAGCTTTGGTCGTCTTTGGCCTTGAAACTTTTATAAGAGGTTTGTGCTATGAAATTCGATATGTTTCCTGCAATAGCGTCACAAAAGAACTGCCAAGAGTTGGCTCAGCAATACAATAAGCTTGATTGCTTAGATGAACCTTCATTGAAATGTTTCAGGGAAGCCTATGTCATTGCGAAAATGAGCGGAAACCAACCCGTTCTGATTACGGGTGACAACGGTTGCGGCAAGACCGGGTACGCACAGCTTATGTGGGGAGTGAGTTCAATCAGGACTAAAAGAGCTAGCTCCAAAGAAATGCTCAACGTGAACTGCGCCGCGTTTTCAGAAAACCTGATTGCAAGCGAACTGTTTGGGCACAAAAAAGGTGCTTTTACCGGAGCAGATTCAAGTCGAGAAGGAAAAATTTTGGCTGCCGGCAAGAAGGGTTGCCTGTTCTTGGATGAAATTGGAGACCTCCCGTTATCGGCTCAGGCCTTGCTACTCCGGTTCTTTCAAGACAACGAAATTCAGCCGTTGGGAACCGATGAACCGACTAAACTGCAGGAGCCGCCTAAAGTCATTTGTGCTACCAACAAGGACTTGCGCAAAGAAATTAACGAAGGCCGATTCCGCGAAGACTTGTTCAATCGAATCAACAAGTTCCACGTGCATGTTCCGCCTTTGAGAATCCGACCAAAGGACTGTCTTCAAAATGCAAACAACTTCTTGAACAAGTTTAAAGAAATGCAAATGGATTCTGGCGAAGTCGTGGCGGAACTGCTCGGTAAAATGAAAATCGATAGCAATTTTTACAATGACAATGCCAAAAGCGGCTATAGCTGGCCCGGCAATTTCCGCGAACTTGAAAACCGCATATACCACGCAGCCATTACCAAGGTCGCGCACGCTGAATCGAGCATCAAGTTCTCGGACTTGTTTGACGAAGGATTCATCGATAGCCCCGATCGTGTAAATGCGGAGACGCAAGATTTTGATTTGCCTAAAGGCCCTGTTTTGCAGGCCTTTGATTTGGAGACAAAGCTTGACGAAATTCGCGCGAATTTTATTGATAAGGCAATAGCGCAGTGCAATGGCGAAAAGACCAAGGCGGCGAAGCTGCTTGGTTACAGTAGCTACCAAAAAATGGACCGTCGCCGGAGCAGGGCGTAATGGCGAAGATTTTCAATGTGACAAATCATGCTGCTACCGACCAGCAGATAGACGACGCTAAGCAGATGCTTGGCGTTGTAGAATGTGTCGATCTACCGGAGCCACTAAAAATAAGGTGGGGTAGCATTCCGCCTGATACGGATTCTGTGGTGTCGTTTGTGCAACCCGTTTTGGACTGGCTTGGGCAAGTCGTTTCGCAGGATGATGTTGTCTGGGCGCAAGGGGAATGGGGCGCAACGGTGGGCGTGCTCCAGTGGTGTCGCGCCCATGGTGTCCGGTGCGTCTACAGCACAACGGAGCGTATAGCTACGGAAAGACATGCCGTAGACGGGAGCGTCGCCATGACGCACCAGTTTAGGCATGTAAGGTTCCGTAATTTCCCGTAACTCCGTTTAGGTTTATTTTTTCCAGAGGTGGTCTCCGTCTTTTCCGCGGAATGCGTCGAGGATTTTCCATGCGTCCGTTTTGCCTGCGTCGTGGGCCTGTTTGTAGGCGCTTGCGACGGCGCGGAATGTTCCGCGGCCTCCGGCGTATACTTTTTCGGTGCCGGCGGAGTTGAGGGCCTTTGCGACGCATTCGCTGCCGTTTATGGTTGCGCCTTTTGAGTAGAGGTTTTTTGCCAGGCTGTATATGAATTTGTTCATTTTCGTCTCCTTTGTTTAGGTTTTTTTGTTCTGCCCGGGAG
>FLNZ01005281.1_pt1 | contig 26790 bp, 23 predicted proteins | sample 1140391 | NCBI WGS metagenome assembly FLNZ01 (sample SAMEA3878171, study PRJEB12797) | bioreactor metagenome | biome: Moose rumen | place: Sweden | collected 2011-10 | reverse complement strand
TCCAGGCTTCGTTCTTGTCGGCAATGGAGAAGGTTTCGCCCTCCGAGGCGTAGCCGTACTCGTTGGCCAGCTTTACGATGATGTCAATGGCTTCCCGGGCGGTTTTAGCCCGCTGCAGGGTAATGTAGATGAGGGAGCCGTAGTCTATCCCGCCCTTCTTGTCTTCCAGTTCCGGACGGCCGCCCCAGGTGGTTTCCGTGATAATGAGCTGGTGCTCGTTCATATTACCCACCGTCTGGTAGGTGTGTTCCACCTGGTCTATGTCTCCCAGGTAGCGGTTGGTGTCCCAGTCGTAAATCTTGAGCACTTCCCCCATCTTCCAGTCCTGTGCGGGATGGAAGTACAGTTCGCCGAAGAGGTAGTGCGAATCGGCCGCATAAGACACCAGCACGGAGCCGTCCATGCTGGCGCCACGGGAAACAATTACATTGGTGCAGGTATTTCCCTCCGTGGCCGCCAGCAGGGCAAAGGCGGCGGCAACGGAGGCTTTGAGGAGCGAATTTCTCATCGTTTTTGTGGTTTTTCGATTTATTGCGTAATTTTGTGCTTCGGCATAACTTTGCAAATTTATGAAATTTTATCGTTTAATACATCTTGCGGCCGCCGTATTCCTGTCAATTTTTGCGGGGAAGGCCCAGAACCAGCAGCAGCCGCTCACCCCGGAACAGAAGGAAAAGCAAATGCTGGAAGCCATCGACAAGGAAAAGGAACGGCTCAGGGATTTGCTAAACCTGGAATATTGGCAGGAATTCTATGTGGATTCCATCCTTACGCACGACTATACGGCCCTTACGGAGGAGATAGAGACCATGCAGAAGGCCAAAGTGGAAAACTCGGACCTGTATGTGAGCGTGCAGGACAAGTGGATGCAGCAGATTGTAGACAGCTACAGGAAAATCTTCACGGAGGAACAGTGGCAGAAATACATGAAATCCGGCGGGCAGCGGGCCCAGAGAGACCGTGACAAACGCAGGGAAAAGAAAAAATGACTACCTTTGCAAACTAATTTACAGCCGATATGAAAGAAGCGATTGAAAAAATATTCGCGGAACTCCAGGACCTAAAGGCCACTTCGGCCAAAGAGGCCGAAGAAGTCCGTGTGCGTTTTCTGGGCAAGAAAGGGGAGATTACAGCCCTGATGGAGGAATTCCGTTCCGTGGCGCCCGAACTCAAGCGGGAGTACGGACAGAAGCTCAACGAGCTCAAGAAAGCCGCCACCGCCCGCATCGAGGAGCTGAAGGCCTCGGTGGAAGAGGCCGCCGACGCCGCCCTTCCCAAAGAGGACCTTACCATGCCGGGAGATTCCTTCCCGCTGGGTTCCCGGCATCCTGTTTCCATCGTGCGCCAGCAGATTGTAGACATTTTCCGCAAGTTCGGCTACGACGTGGCGGAAGGCCCGGAAATCGAAGACGACTACCATGTGTTCGAGGCGCTCAACTTCCCGCCCAACCATCCTGCCCGTGAAATGCAGGACACCTTCTTCGTAAGCACCGGCCACCTGAATCCGCTGCTTCTGCGCACCCACACCTCTTCCGTACAGGTGCGCACCATGGAAAAGCAACCCCTGCCCATCCGGGTGGTGTGCCCCGGCCGCGTGTTCCGCAACGAAGCCATATCGGCCCGCGCCCACTGCATCTTCCACCAGGTGGAGGGCCTGTACATAGACAAGGATGTCACGTTTGCGGACCTTAAGCAGGCCATCCTGCTCTTCGCCCGGGAAATGTTCGGCCCGGAGACGGAAATCCGCATGCGCCCCTCTTACTTCCCCTTCACGGAGCCTTCGGCCGAGGTGGACGTAAGCTGCAACATCTGCAAGGGAAAGGGCTGCAACATCTGCAAGGGCACCGGCTGGCTGGAAATCATGGGCTGCGGGATGGTGGATCCCAACGTTCTGGAAGCCAGCGGAATCGATTCCAAGCAGTATACCGGTTTCGCCTTCGGCATGGGTGTGGAGCGCATAGCCATGCTCAAGTGGCAGGTGAACGACCTCCGTCACTATTTCGAGAACGACATGCGTTTCCTCCAGGAGTTCTCCACCGCCACGGAGGTGTAGGATCCGCATGAAAGCGCGCCAGGTTGTCATATTCCTCTTCGGGGTATTCGCCCTGCTGGGCGTGGGCTGGCTGTTTTTTCCGGCCGACGGAGTGCCGGTGGGGCCGGTAACCCTGCGCTTCGCTTCCTATGAGGGGATGCTGCGCGATGCGCGGGAAAAGAAGGTGGACGTGGATTCCGTCCTTCTTGCCGTGGAAAAGCGGTTCCGGATGGAAGCCGACACACTCAATTACTACAAGACCTTTTTCTACGACAATCCAGACCGTATTTACCTTCCGGAGGACGATTATACTTTCCTGGATCCGGTTTTCCGGAAGTTGGAAACGGCCTCATGGGCAGAAAAGCCCGTCCGCATCACCCATTACGGGGATTCCCAGATAGAGATGGACCGCATTTCGTCGGAGCTGCGGCAGGCCTTGCAGGAGCGTTTCGGCGGCATGGGCACGGGCATGTTCCCGGCGCTGTCCAATGTGCCGTCGGCCAGCATCTCCAAAAGCGCTTCCGGCGGCTTCGTCCACTTTACCATGTACGGAGACTCCACCACGGTGCGGGCCGGGCACAACCGCTATGGCATTATGGCCCAGGTGGTTCAGCTTACGGGCGGCGGCACGGTCACCCTCCGGGGCACCCGGCAGAAGACGGCCAAGGAACTGGTGCAGTCTTTCTCCAGCGTCTCGGTCCTGTACGGGCGGGAATCGGCCGGATTCTCGGTACGGGCCGTCTCGGACACCCTGAAACCCACTCCCATCGTGGAGAAGGCCGACGGAGGAACCACACTGGTTACCTGGAAGTTCTCGCGCCCGGTGCAGAAGGCCTCCCTAACCTTCCAGGGAAATGCGGAAATTTATGGGATTTCGGCCGACGGCGGCACCGGCGTAGCGGTGGACAATATCCCGCTCCGGGGCTGCTCCGGCACCATTTTCACCCGGATTTCCAAGCAGCTGATGGAGGAGAGTTTCGCCCTGGAAAACACCGGGCTCATCATCTTGCAGTTCGGCGGAAACTATATGCCGGTGGCCAAGTCCACCAAGGTTATCGCCCAGTACCAGGAGCAGATAGAGAAGCAGATCCGCTACTTCCACGAGGTGGCTCCGGAGGCCCGGATCCTGTTCATCGGCCCGTCCGACATGGGCAAGAGCGTGAACGGACGCATTGTCACCTGGCCCCGCCTGCCGGAGATGGTGGATTCGCTCAAGAACACCGCGCTCCGTAGCGGCGCCGCCTACTGGGACCTCTACCGGATGATGGGCGGGGAGAATTCCATGGGCCAGTGGGTGAAGCACAATCCCGCCTACGCCGGGCCGGATTACATCCATTTCACCCCTGCGGGGGCCGGGAAAGTGGGCGAGGCGCTGTCCCGATCCTTCCTCACGTATTACGATTTCTACCAGCTCCGGAAAACCCTTCCCCAGGAGCGGGTGCAAGCGGTGATGGGCAAATGAAAAAGCTGGTTTTGACGCTCCTGCTGCTGGCCGTGCCCGTGCTCTTTTTCGGAGCCCGCCGCCTTCCCCGGTATCCTTTCATCCATGCCGAAAAGAATGTCCTGCAGTTCCCGGGCGGGGAGTCGGAGGATTTCCGGCTTTTCCTCAGGAAACTGGATACGCTGGTACTCACGGGAAAGGGCGACGTAAGGGTGCTGCATGTGGGCGGTTCGCACGTGCAGGCCGGCACCTGGACCGACCGGCTCAGGAGCAACTTCCTGTCCCTCCGGTACGGAATGGACGGCGGCAGGGGCCTGGTTTTCCCTTTTTCGGCCGCCGGAACCAATACGCCCGTCAGCTACTCTTCGTCCTATACGGGAAACTGGGAAAAGACCAGCTGCCTGAAGCCGGACTGCGTGCTGGGGCTCACCGGCATGGCCATTACGGCCAATGACACCTCGGCTCGGGCGGTGGTGGACCTGCTGCCCCGGGAACTGCACCTGCACCAGCCGCGCTACACCTTCAACCGGGTGGACGTGCTGGGCTACGGCTCCATGGAGCCCGTGCTGCTCCTGCAGGGGAAAGACACCCTCCGGGGCGTTTCCGGCAACGGTCTCACCCACTTCGACCTTCCTTACTATACAGACTGGGTACAGCTGGCCTTTGCCGGTGGTCCGGGCCGATACACCCTCAAGGGGCTGTACCTGGACAAGCCCAATACCGGCTTCACCCTGGTGGAAAGCGGGGTGAACGGCGCCGCCACCGCCTCCTGGCTCCACTGCGAGGACTGGGAGGAGGACCTGAAGCGGGTGCATCCGGACCTGGTGCTCTTTTCCATCGGCATCAACGACATCCAGGGCGACTTCGATTCGGCCCGTTTCAAGACCAACTACAGGAAGCTCATCGCCATGGTGCGGCGGGTGAATCCGCATTGCGCCATTCTCTTCACCGGCATCAACGACAGTTACCGCCGGCGCTCCGTGAACCCTTACACTCCGGAGGCCGAAGCAGCCTTTGCCGACCTTGCAAGGGAGTACAAGGGCGTTTTCTGGGACATGTTCGGCATCATGGGCGGTACGGGATCCATGGCCGCCTGGCAGGAGGCCGGTCTGGCCCAGAGCGACAAGATTCATTTTACCACCGACGGGTACAGGCTGCTGGGAGACCTTCTTTTCGAAGCCATCATGGATTGTTATAATGCAATGTGATGGCGGAGTTCTGGGGCATCATACGGGACTTTTTCCAGGCGCTGTTCTCCTTTGACCAGGCGCATCCGCTGCTGTTCACCCAGTTCTATTTCTGGGCGTTCTTCGCCCTGGTGTTCGCCGTTTTCTCCTTCTTCCACAGCAAGGTGCTCCTGAGGAACGGCTATCTCTTTGCCTGCTCGCTGTTCTTCTACTACAAAACCAGCGGGGTTTTCCTGGCGCTGCTGGTCTTCGTGATTGTCTATAACTACTTTGCCGCCAAGCGTTTGCATCGGCTTAAAAAAGAAGGATGGCGGGTGGCGCTCACGGCTTTTAGCGTGGTGGTGGACCTGGGCATCCTGGCTTATTTCAAGTATGCGTACTTCCTGGCAGACTTTGTGAACGACCTCTTCGGCCTGTCCATAGAGGTGCACGACGTGCTGGGGGAGCTGCTCAATTCCCTCACGGGGACCAGCCTGTTCCGCGTAGACGCCATCATCCTCCCGGTGGGCATCTCCTTCTTCACGTTCCAGGCGGTGAGCTACATCGTGGATGTGAACCGCCGGAAGATTGCTCCCGTGGAGAACTTCCTGGACTTCGGCTTCTACCTCAGCTTCTTCCCGCAGCTGGTAGCCGGCCCCATCGTGCGGGCCTCGGAGTTCATTTCGCAGCTGCACAAGCCGTACAGCCTTAGCCGCCGCTGGTTCGGAATTGCCATTTTCTGGATCATGAACGGCCTGCTCAAGAAGCTCATCCTGGCCGACTACCTGGCAGTGAACTTCGCCGACCGCGTGTTTGAAAACCCGCTCATGTACAGCGGTTTCGAGAATCTGTCGGCCCTTTTCTGCTATTCCTTGCAGGTGTATGCCGACTTCTCCGGCTACACGGATATAGCCACGGGTGTGGCCCTGCTCATGGGCTTCTACCTGCCCAAGAACTTCGACTCGCCCTATAAGGCCACCAATGTACAGGATTTCTGGCGCCGCTGGCACATTACCCTGTCCCGCTGGCTCAAGGACTATCTGTACATCCCGCTCGGCGGCAACCGGCGCGCCACGCCGGGCACCTACATCATCCTGATTGTCGTGGCGGTGGTGGGGTCGTTCCTCAGCGGAAGCTGGTGGGTGGCGCTGACGGTGGCGGTGGTGTCGGCCCTGGTGGGCCTGCTGGCCTGGCTGCGCCCAGACCGGCGCAAGCTCATCATCGCCAACCTTAACTCCATCAACACCAAGCTCCTGGGCGGTCTCTGGCACGGGGCCTCCTGGAATTTCATGATTTGGGGCGGGCTCAACGGCATCGGCCAGCTCATTTACACTTTCTGGCACAAGTGGACCAAGGGCTTCCAGCTGGCGGTCATTGCCTGCGTGGTGCTGATGGTGACCCTGTTGCGGCATTTCACCGGCGCTCCCGTGTGGAACCTGTTTTTTGTGTGGACGCTGATTATCCTGGCGGGGACGGTGGTGAAATATACCGTCCGGGCCGTCCGGTCCCGCCAGCCTTCTGAAGAAACCTGGCTCTCCCGCGCCTGGGACGTTTTCCAAACCTTCGTTTTCATCACTTTCACCCGCCTGTTCTTCCGCAGCGGCTCCAATCTGGACCCGGCCCTGGCCAATGAGCAGGCCTGGAACACCGCCAAGAACATGGTAAACCAGATTGGCAGCGCCTGGGACCTGTCGCTGGTGCCCGCCATGGCCTGGGAGCACCGCGCCGTGCTGCTGGTCTTTGTCGTGGGCATGATCATCCACTGGCTGCCGGAGCGCTTCAAGCGCCGTTACCGCATTGCCTTCGCCCGCCTTCCGCTCTTTGTGATGGCGCTGGTAGTGGCCGTCATCGTCTTCTTCTTCTTCCAGTTCATCACGGCCGACCTCCAGAGCTTCATCTACTTCCAGTTCTAGCAAATTGCGGCGCCAGGCCAAGCGATTGCGGTAGTTCAAGCGATTGTCGCGGCAGTTCAAGCGATTGCGGTGGTTCTAGCAATTTGTGGCGCAAGGCCGTTCAACGCGGGCTGTTTTGCATCGGCCGGTCTTTTGTGCGTCGAATGGTTTGAAGACATCGGCCATCCAGCCATGGTGTCGAATGGTTTGGAAACATCGGCCGACCTTTTGTGCGTCGAATGGAAATGGCTGATAATCAATTACATCCAGAAAATCGTCTAGTCAAATAATACCAGACGATTTTCCGGAACTTATTCACGTACAATTACTTCCATTCGACGGGCCGATAGCAGGGGCTTCGCAGAGACCGCAATCCCGCCGCCACTCACCGCTTCCGGCGTGCAGCTTTCTTTTGGGCCTCGTCCGAGAATGCCTCTCCAGGGTTCGGCGGCACCTGAATGTACCTTACCTGGGAACGCCTCTCCTGGGTTCGGCGGCACCCTTGCCAAGTGTCTGGACAAATGCTTATATTTGTATCGGAACAAAGACAATGAAAACCATGAATAGATTCCTCTTCTTCAGCGCACTGCTGCTTTCTGCTGTGGCTGTATCGGCGCAAACCACCCAATATCCACAGCCGGACCTAATGTTCAACCTCTGGCCGGACGGTGCGCCCACGGACAACGGGCTTACCGGCGAAGAAAGGGACTATGGCAACCACGTTTCCAATGTAACCAAGCCCACCCTTGCCGTGTATCTGCCGGAAAAGACCAACGGAGTGGCCCTGCTGGTGTGTCCGGGCGGCGGCTATGTGGATGTGTGGGACAAGACGGAAGGGTATTACAATTCCAAGTGGTACACAGACCAGGGCATTGTGTACGCCGTACTCAAATACAGGCTTCCGAACGGGCATTACGAGGTCCCGCTGGAAGACGTGCATGAGGCCATGCGCATCCTTAAGGAGCATGCCGGCGAATACGGCTTCACCAAGCTGGGCATTGCGGGCTGCTCGGCCGGCGGACATCTGGCTGCCACGGCTGCCACGCACTTCACCAAGGCCGAAGAGCGGCCGGACTTCCAGATTCTCTTCTACCCGGTCATTTCCATGGATCCGGCCATAACGCATGGTGGATCGGCCTATTTCCTCCTGGGGCAGAACCCTTCGGAAGAGCTGCGGGAACGGTATTCCAACGAGAAGCAGGTTACCTCCGACACCCCGCCGGCGTTCATCATGGCCAATTCCGACGACGGCCTGGTTCCCTGCGAGAACAGCATCCGCTATTATGAGGCCTTGCGGGCCCACGGCGTATCGGCCGCCCTGCACATCTATCCCACCGGCGGTCACGGTTGGGCCGACCACCTGGACTTCGCCTATCGCGAGGCCTGGATGCGGGATTTGCAAATTTGGCTGGCCAGCCTGGTGGACAATTAGAGGCCCCAGATGGTGTTCCTTCTTCTATTCCCTTGCCGCTTTAGCAAGAAAACGGCGTGGAGGTTATTGTGTTGATTATTAAGAGCTTAAGGGGTGTTCCTATGCATCGGTGGATACACGGGAACATATGCTAAGGCGCTGAGAGAGAGTTGGTTAGCCTCCACCGGACTTAAGCCAGCAGGTTGGTGAGGGCCACGAAGTCCTCTACGGAAAGCTGCTCGGGGCGCTGGGAGAAGACGGGCTGCGAAAGGAAGCTGGCCAGTTGTTCGTCGGACCAGCCGCAGCGGTCGGCCTTGGCCCTGGCCAGGGGTTTGAGCGGGTTCCGCATCATCTTCCGGCGCTGGCCGAAAGCGGTTTTCACCACGGTCTTGAAGAGGGCCTCGTCGCAGCCCAGGGAGGTTCGGCCGTTGCGGGTGAGCCGGATGACGGCGCTTTCCACCTTGGGCGGCGGGGCAAAGCAGCCGGACCCTACGGTGAACAGGTATTCAATGTCGTACCAGGCCTGCAGCAGCACGGAAAGGATGCCGTAGGTCTTGCTGCCGGGCTTTTCGGCCATGCGCTCTGCGACCTCTTTTTGCACCATTCCCACCACTTGCGGAATTTGCTCCTTGTAGTCCAGCACTTTGAAGAAAATCTGGGAGGATATGTTGTAGGGGAAATTGCCGATAATGGCAAACTGCTCCGGAAACAGCTTTTCCAGTTTCAGCTGCAGGAAATCCCCTTCCATGAGCCGCCCCTGCATGCCCTGGAAATGCGTGAGGAGGTAATCTACGCTTTCTGAATCCAGCTCGATGAGCTTCAGGTCGATGTCCTCCCGCTCCAAAAGGTACTGCGTCAGAACTCCCATGCCCGGGCCCACCTCCAAGACGGGGGAATAGGATTCCCCCGACCCCCCTGCGGCCTCAAGGCCCTTTCCGTCTTTCTGCGAAAGACCCGGGCACGGCCGGGCGCCTGCAGACGCCTTCGCTTCGCTCGAGGGCTTTGTCGGGAAAGGTTCCAGTGCGTCCACAATGGCGCGGGCCACCTTCTGGTCCGTCAGGAAATGCTGCCCGAGGGCTTTTTTAGCGCGAACCTCCATGCTGCTACCTGTTAGTTTTCATAAATTTTGCCGTCTCCAGCAGGGGAGGAATGTCATACTTGACGGTGTTGAAAATGCCTTCGGCATCAACCTCTCCATACTCGTGTGACAAAAAAGTTCTCCGTTATGTATTGCAGGCTCATGCTGCAAGCCCTATAAACCGTCATGCCGTGGAGGCTGGAGACAAAGTCCTCCGGGCTGGTAATATCGGCACTCATTTGTGCCAGAAGTTCCATTTCCTGAATGGCAGCGTCAAGGAGCGTTGTAATGCGTTCTTCAGTCTGTAACATAAATGAGGTCTTTTTGCATGTTCTCAAGAAAACCTTCCCGGAAATGGGATTTGGCCGATACAAGGTCTATTTTACGCCCCAGAACAATTTCCAGTTGCTCGGAAATGGTGTGATATAAAAACAAGGAGGGCTTTTTCAGCGACACCAGAATGTCAACGTCGCTTTGCGGACCTGCCTCGTCCCTGGCAAAACTGCCAAACAAACCGATGCGCTCGATGCCCAAACGGTCCTTGTTGTATAAATAGTAAACTTTCAGGAGGCTTAATACCGTAGCTTTATCCAGATTCATACTGGGACGCTCGTCCACATAAGTGACCACGGAACGATAGCCAAGCGCATCCAAGACCCGGGAAAACGTGTCCGGGCTCCCCAGTTTTCCGCTTTCCATGCGGGAGATTTGGGATTTGCTCATGCCGGAGAGAATGCCAACCTGTTCCTGGGTCATCCCTCTTGCAAGGCGCATGCGTTTTATGTCGGGTGCAATCATACTCCTATTTTTTGCAAAGATAAAAATTGTTTAATACATATGCAACTTAAATAGGCTTGATACTTTCTGTTAATTTGTAGTTTGAAAGAAATCAAGTTACAAACTTACCTGAAATATACGATAGATGGCAACGAATTCGGAACTGTTACTGTGATATCTGGAAAGCAGTTCCTCCTGCTCTCGCTTTCTTCCGATGATTTTCATGTCTGCTTTTATAAGTTGCCGTAAAGGTGCAAAAAGTATTCGATTCGGCGGAATATAACCATAAAGTGACCTTCCCTTTTGTGAATTCATTAATAGATGAAGCCAAACATCCAGATAGGAACAGACCGTCCGGAGGCATATTCCAGGTTGTCTTTTACCAGATATCCCTCCTCGGCCTCCTTGATTTGGGCGCCCTTCTTGTTCTTGCCGCCTACCTCGAAGGTGATGCCATCAATCTGGAAATCGGATATCTTGGATGAGGTGACGGTGTACACCTGCTTCATCCACGCCAGGAAGTTGGTCTCCCTCATGTTCCCGTCATCCACCAGTCCGTCCTCGGAGAGGGAATATGCGATGTTACTGTTTCCCAGGTACAGTTTCTCAATCTTTGAAAGAAGATTGTCGCTGTGGCCGGGTTCACGAAGGGCATTGAATAAACCGGATTTCTCCAGATACTCAATATAGTCGGGAATGATATTGCGGCTAATGGCAAGATCTCGGCCCAGGGTGTCGTTGCTCGGCTTGTAGGGAACGCTTTTCGCGAGGATGTACATTAACTTTTTAAGTTTGGCCGCGGCGGCGGCTGTCATCTCCGCATAGGTGGGAATATCGTCCTCCACAGTGGCAATGACAGCCTGTTCCAGACGTATTTCTGCGTCTCCCTCTTGGAAATATGGATAGAAACCTGTCCGGCAGTATTCTTTATAGTATTTGAGAGGCCGATGTTCCCCATACGGGAAATCAATCCGGCCGTGAAGAATGCCTTCCAACGTGGCCGGTTTCAAGTTCCACCCGTTTCGTAAGTTGAGATACTCCCGGAAGGACAGAGCGGGCATTTCGTAGGGAATAGCCCTTCGACTTAAATCGGCCTTGTTACCCTTTTTCAGCGCTAAGACGGAACTCCCGGAATAGACTACCTGAAGGAGCGGAAGGTCATCGTAGATGTTTTTAATCGCTGTAGACCAGTTTTTGTACTTGTGGATTTCATCAATGTAAAGCCGCTTTCCGCCGTGCTGGAAGAATTGCTCAGCAAGTTCCTGGAGCGTATGCCCGGAGAAGTACATAGAATCAGCATTCACGTATAGTGTCTCTTCCAGGTTGTCATATAGTCTGATATGCTGAAGAATCAGGGTCGATTTACCCACGCCCTTTTGCCCCATAAGGCAGATGAGACGGTTGTCCCAGTTGATTTTGTCGTGGAAACTGCGCACATAATCCATCGGCGTGAGTGAGAGTTTGATACGAAAGCGGTTGTACAGATTGTCCATAACGAATGATCTTTTGGGCAAAGATAATTATTTGCACTGAATTTGGTGCAAAAAATTTAAAAAACCGCACTAAAAACGGTGCAGCGCTTTGCCGCCGCGCCACCACGGCACTGTATTGCTGCAGCTGGTCCAGCGTGTAGCCGTCCAGCGTCTGCATGGAATCCACCACAAACCCTTCTCCTACGGTGAGTTTCCGGAAAAAACCGATGGCCTGGTGGTCAAACTGCACGTGGGTCGGCTCGGCGCTGTCGTCGTACAGGAGCAAAATCTTGAAACGGGGACCGCCGGAAGCATAATTGGCTTCCCGGTAAGCAGTCCGGTTTACGGGCTGCCCGCGCAGGAGGCCAGAAAAAACGCCAGCAACACTGCAAATCCTGTCCTTTTCATAAGTTTTATCATTTTCGTTACAAAAACAATGAATCGGAATCAGAAAACGGCAAGCTTTTTCAGAATGTTTATTCCGGAATTATTGCTATTTTTGTAGAGCCTGCCGTTAGTTGTAATGGGTTGACCAAAAAATTGAAAATTAAAGATAATGAGTATGAACAGAAGCATAGTTCCACCAACCTTCATCAGCCTTTTTAGTAGTGCTGGTGTGGGGTGCTATGGCTTCAAAATGGAGGGCTTTTCTTGTATTGCGACCGTTGAGTTGAATCAGCGTAGGCTGGATGTGCAGAAATACAACCAGAAGTGTAAATATGATACGGGGTATATCTGTGGAGATATGACTGCCGACTCTACCAAGCAAAGGATTTTTGCAGAAATTGACAGATGGAAGATGCGTGACAAACTTATCAAGGTGGATGTTGTCGTCGCTACTCCTCCGTGTCAGGGCATCAGTGTACAGAACCACAAAAAGAAAGACGAGATAAATCGCAATAGCCTTGTGGTGGAATCTGTGGAAATGGTGGACAAGATTCGACCAAAAGTCTTTGTCTTCGAAAATGTTATGGCATTTGAAAAGACCCTTTGCATCACAAAAGACGAACAGGTACGGCCCATTGGTGAATATATTCGCGAGGCGCTTGGTGAGAATTATGTCATATCAAGCCGCATCTTGAATTTCATGAACTACGGGGCCAATTCTTCAAGGACACGGACCATGGTTATCGGTGTCGAGAAAGCCTTTAAGGAGTCCATCACACCGTACGATTTGTTTCCTGACTACACGAAAGAGAAAACGCTTCGTGAGGTAATCGGCGATTATCCCGCGCTGGAGTGGGGAGAAATATGTCCAGGGGACTTCTATCATGCCTTCCGCACATTTGACCCAAGGATGCGGGCGTGGATTCATGATTTAAAAGAGGGGGAGTCCGCATTCGACAATGAAGACCCTTTAAAGCGTCCACACAAGGTGGTGGATGGTAAGGTCGTTGAAAACATCCGGAAGAATAGGGACAAATACACACGCCAGAAATGGGACCGGTTTGTACAATGTGTCCACACGCGAAATGATCAGCTGGCGGCTCAGAATACAATCCATCCCGAGCAAGACAGGGTATTCAGCATCAGGGAACTGATGGCAATGATGAATATCCCCCGGTCGTTTAATTGGGTTGATAAGTCCTTGGAGCAATTGAATTCACTGACCGATCCGGAAAAGCGCATAATCTACAAAGAACACGAAACAAATATCCGCCAGTGTTTAGGCGAAGCTGTTCCTACCATTATCATGCAGCAAATAGCCCATCGGATCAAGGTGCTTTTTGGTCGCAAACAGATAAGTGCAGCGGAGATAAACAGGATTATTGGGAACAATAATCTTGTCGAGCGCCAGAATCTTCTTGGTTTTCTGGAAAACAATCCTTTGAAGCTGGATTTTCCTACACTGACAAGAATTACAGAATTGTGTAATGCAGAAAGGGAGAAGAACGCTGCATTCTATACCAACAAATATCTGGTAAATGATACTGTGGACAAACTCCCGGATTATTCACAATCCGAAGTCAGGATTATTGAACCGTCTGGTGGGGCGGGAAGTTTTGTTCCGTTCCTTATCCGTAAGTATGCCTACGTCCCGCATGTCATCCTTGACATCGTGGATATAGACCCAAACAGCATTGCGAACCTAAAACTGCTGCTGAAGTATATTGATATTCCTAAGAATTTCACTATCAACCTCATCTGTGAAGACTTCTTATACTACGAAGCGCCCTATAGGTATGACCTGGCGGTGGGTAATCCTCCTTTCTCTAAACTAAAGCAGAAAGCGCGGGATGTTTCATTCTGGTTCTTTCAAAATGTAAATCAGGAGACGAATGACCTTGCTGAAATCTTTCTTGAAAGATGTATGTTTATTGCAGACTGTGTAGCGCTCATTTTGAATAAAAACATTTTGAGTGCAGAAGAGTTTTTCCCCACGCATGATTTGCTTAGAAACGTGAGAATGGACAGCATCATAGATTTTGGACGCCAGGGCTTTACCGGAGTATCCATTGAGACCATATGCCTCATGGTATATCCCAAGCGGAAGCCTTATGAGACAACGGTGTACAACATGAAGTACAACAGAATCTATCACCAGAAGCAGAGTTACATTACAGATAAGAAATATCCATACTTCATCATTTATCGAAATGAAGAGTTTGACAGGGTGGCGGACCGGTTGGAGTTCAATGTTTTTACGGTTTTTAGAGACCGCCAGATTACGAAGCGTAATTCTACCAAGGAAAATGGCGACAGCCGTATTTGGGTCATAAAAGGGCGTAATATTGATGATGCCCAAGGTATAACCCATATTCCCGACTACGATACTTACATAGAGCGAAGCGTGGCCAAGAATTTCAGCTCATATTCGTTTGTAAACGACCGCAACGTGTACTTGACACCAAATATGACATACAAAACGCGTGTAATCAAAAATATACCCGATGTTATCGCCGATGGTTCAGTTGCTATCCTGATTCCGAAGCGGGAAGGGCTGATATTAACGGATGCCCAAATGGCATTTTTCTCTTCTGATGAGTACCGCAGATTCTATCTTACGGCTCGTAATCTTTCTACCCAATCCATTAACGTAGATAAATGCAGCGTCTTCTTTTATGGTATATTGAAAAATGACAACAAACCTTTTGGAGAAGTTTCTTAATTCTCACACCTACGATATCAGAAAGAGCCACAATGGTCGGTGGATTGACCAAAAATGCACAATGGACGAGTTGTGTTTTGTCGCTGACTGCGTGGTTGTTTACCTTCAAGAAGGAGGGAGCCAACCTTTTCAATCGCCCGATATTTGGCATACCCAGTATGCAATAGACAACGTACAGAAACTTTTCAGTAAGCCCAATCCAACAGATAAGACGACGATAGACGAATACAACAAGTTCTTCCGTCAACCGCTGAAAATGTTGGCGGCGGCAGGTGTGCTCCGTGAGGATGGCAAAAAGAACAACACGATTCAGTTCTACGTGGAGAATGAGGCAGTTCTTGATTATCTTTCTCTGCGCGAACGCAACTGCTTCGATTTTCTTTGTTCCTACATCTCCAAAACATTGAAAGACAGTGGCCTTTGGGACGCTTTCGCATCTTTTTTTGATGAGCAAACCGTTGAACAGTATGACAATGTAAAAAAGAAGTTTCGGCAATTCTGCTGGGAATACACACCTATCAATAACGCCGCAGAACCGAATCGTATCTTTACCAAGGTGCTGAATCCTTTGGCCGTGCTCTTTAAGAAAAAAGGGTCGGTGGGTGGTCATCTGTCAAAGAAGATTATCACTTTGGAGGATATAAAGTATAACCGCACAAATTTCCGTGACAAGGATAAAGATAAGAACATCTCACGTCAAGAGGCTCAAGTCGCAGATAGATTTCAAGACGTTGTTTACGATTACAATGTCGAAAAGGCAAAACGCAGACTGCGTAAGTTTAACGACAAATATAATGGAGGTCGCTCTGAGATAACGGATGCCCTGTCTATAGGTCAACAGGCCACACATATGCATCATATCTTTCCCAAAAAAGAGTTTCCGAAAATTGCAGATTATGTTGAGAATCTGATTGCTCTGACATCAGGGCAACATCTGCAGAAAGCCCACCCGGCTGGCAATACGCAGACAATAGACAGGGATTACCAGTATATCTGCTTGATTAGTAAAACAGAAAGTATTCGAAGGAACCTTGTGGATGGCGTTGGTGAACCGTTATATGATTTTGTCCTTTTCATGCTTGTACTGGATACGGGATTACGTACGGATTATTTCGAGAAGTTGCCGGAAAATGACTTTACGCAAGTTGTCTCGGGTATTGAGATCAACTTCCCAAACAAATGATGACCCCTGGAACTCATTAAGGATGAAATAATCCCGTTGCTCGTTGAGAATAGCGGGGCATTCCGGAATTATTGCTATTTTTGCAGATTACATCGAAGTCAATAGACAAACAGTATAAACTATGTACAGAACACACACGTGCGGGGAGCTCCGCATAGAAAACAAGGGAGAGGTTGTAACCCTGGCCGGCTGGGTGCAGAAGGCCCGCAAACTGGGCGGCATGACCTTCATCGACCTCAGGGACCGTTACGGCATTACGCAGCTGGTGGTGGAGGCCGATGCCCCTGCCGCCCTGGTGGAAACCGCCACCTCCCTGGGCCGGGAATTCGTGATCCAGGTTACCGGGGAAGTGGTGGAACGCCAGGCCAAGAATCCCAAGATGCCAACCGGCGACATCGAAATAAAAGTATCGGCCATCAACATCCTGAACAAGAGCGTAACGCCGCCCTTCACCATCGAGGAAGAGAGCGACGGGGGCGAAGACCTCCGGGCCAAGTACCGCTACCTGGACCTTAGGCGCGGACCGCTGCAGCGCGCACTGACTTTAAGGCACCGCGTGGCCCACGAGGTTCGGAACTACCTGGACGCCAACGGTTTCATGGAAATTGAAACCCCGTACCTCATCAAGAGCACCCCGGAAGGCGCCCGCGACTTCGTGGTGCCCTCCCGCATGAACCCCGGCCAGTTCTACGCCCTGCCGCAGAGCCCCCAGACCTTCAAGCAGCTGCTGATGGTGGCCGGCTACGACCGCTACTTCCAGATTGTCCGCTGCTTCCGCGACGAGGACCTTCGGGCCGACCGCCAGCCGGAATTCACCCAGATAGACTGCGAGATGTCCTTCGTGGAGCAGGAAGACGTCCTGAATACCTTCGAGGGCATGATGCGCACCCTGTTCAAGAACGTGCTGGACGTAGACATCCCCAACCCGCTGCCGCGCATGAGCTGGTACGACGCCATGGACAATTACGGCTCCGACAAGCCGGACGTGCGCTTCGGCATGACCATCCATGAGCTCACGGAAGTGGCCAAGGGCAAGGGCTTCGGCGTGCTGGACGACGCAGCTTACATCGGCGCCATCTGCGTGCCCGGCGCCGCGGAGTACACCCGCAAGCAGATAGACGAGCTCACCGAATGGGTAAAGCGCCCGCAGGTGGGTGCCAAAGGCCTCATCTACATCCGCGTAAATGCCGACGGCTCCTTCAAGAGCTCCATCGACAAATTCTACGGGGCCGATGACCTGGCCCGCATGGCCGCTGCGGCCGAAGCCAAGCCAGGCGACCTGATGCTGGTGATGAGCGGCCCTTCGAAGCGCAAAGTGCAGACCATGCTGGGCGTGCTGCGCCTGGAGATGGGCGGCCGCCTGGGTCTTCGGAATCCCAAGGAGTTCGCCCCGCTCTGGATAGTGGACTTCCCGCTCCTGGAGTGGGACGATGAAACCCAGCGTTTCTACGCCATGCACCACCCCTTCACCGCTCCCAAGCCGGAGCACGAGAAGTGGTTCTACAGCAACAAGAAGGAAGACCTGGAGCGCGTGTGCGCCAATGCCTACGACTTCGTGCTAAACGGCAACGAGCTGGGCGGCGGTTCCATCCGTATCCACAATGCCGACATGCAGAAGCGCATGTTCGAGGTCCTGGGCATCGGCCCCGAGGAAGCGGAGTACAAGTTCGGCTTCATTATCAATGCCTTCAAGTTCGGCGCCCCGCCCCATGGCGGCCTGGCCTTCGGCTTCGACCGGGTGTGCGCCCTCATGGGCGGGCAGGACACCATCCGCGACTACATCGCCTTCCCCAAGAACAACCAGGGCCGCGACGTAATGATCGATTCCCCGTCCGCCATAGACCAGGAGCAGCTGGACGAGCTGCAGATAGCCCTGCGTCCCCAGACCCCCAGTGCGCCCACTGTCCCGAAAAATGGGACTTCAGGCGCAAAATAAGGGGCAAAATGCTCCCTCCGTCCCGGATTTTGGGACATTAAGCACACAAAAGCATGATAACAGTACAGCATTCATACGATCTGTCGGCACGGAACACGTTTAGGATGAGGGTTCGGTGCGCATGCTTTGTGGAGGTGACGGAGGAGGCCGATCTGGCGGCCCTGGACTGGGCTGCCCTGCCTCAACCGGTGCTGGTAATGGGCGGCGGCTCCAACCTGCTCTTTACCAAGGACTTCCCCGGAACGTTGCTCCACTACGGTGGCAAAGCACTCTCCGGCGGAACTCCGTTCGCTACGCTCACTCCGGCCCCTCCCACCGCTGACGCGGCGGGCCCCTCCCCCTACCCATGTCCGGGGGTGGACATGTCCGCCGGAGAGTGCTTTGTCACCCTGCCCGCCGGGACGGTCTTCGACGACTTCTGCGCCTGGGCGGCCTCCGAAGGCCTCTGGGGTCCGGAAAACCTCTCGCTCATTCCGGGCGAGGTAGGGGCATCGGCCGTACAGAACATAGGCGCCTATGGCGTAGAGGCCAAGGACATCATAGAAAGCATCCGGGCCTATGACCGGGAAACGGCTGAATTTGTGCAGATTAACCCGGCCGATTGCGCCTACGGTTACCGCACATCCCGCTTCAAGGCCGAATGGAAAGGCCGGTACATCATCACCGCCGTCACCTACCGGCTCAGCCGCACTCCCCAGCCCAAACTGGACTACGGCGGCATCCGCAAGGCGCTGGAAACCAGCGGGAAGGCGGTACCCTCTGAAAACCAAGTCCCTCCCATAGCCGAGGGCGATGGGGCCCTCCCACTCATGTGCCGTGGGCGGCGACAGTTTTCAGAGGGTACCGCCTTCCCGCCGGGCCCTATGGACATCCGGGAGGCCATCATCGGCATTCGGCGGCAAAAACTGCCGGATCCGGCCGAGGTGGGCAGCGCCGGGAGTTTTTTCTGCAATCCGGTCATTTCCCGCGAGCACTTTGCCCGCATCGTGGCCACGGCCCGGGCCGACAACGGTCCGGACTACGAGGTGCCGCACTACGAGGTGGGCGAGAACATCAAGGTGCCGGCCGCCTGGATGATCGACCAGTGCGGTTTCAAGGGTGTCCGCTGCGGCGGTGCCCAGGTGTACCCCAAGCAGCCCCTGGTGATCGTGAACGAAAACGGCTGCGCCACCCCGGAAGAGATCATCGGCCTGGAACAGCAGATTATTCAAACGATTGAACGCAAATACGGTATCACCCTTCATCCCGAGGTAGAACATGTCTAAATTTATCATCGAAGGCGGGCACAAGCTGTCTGGTTCCATCACTCCGCAGGGGGCAAAGAACGAGGCTCTGGAAGTTATCAGCGCAGCTCTGCTGACCAGTGAACCTGTCACCATTTCCAACATCCCGGAAATCCTGGATGTGAAGAACTTGATTTCCCTGTTGCAGGCAATGGGCGTGAAGGTGACGCGTCTGGCCAGGGGGATGTACACTTTCCAGGCCGACGAGGTGGACACTGCCTATATAGAGACGGAAGAATTCGTGCAGAAGTGCGCCAAACTCCGCGGCAGCGTGATGGTGGTGGGGCCGCTCCTGAGCCGTTTCGGCCATGCCTGGTTTGCCAAGCCCGGCGGGGACAAGATTGGCCGGAGGCGGGTGGACACCCACCTGGACGGCATGGTAAAACTGGGAGCGAAGATGGACTACGATGCTTCCCGCCGCGCTTTCCACCTTACGCAGGAAGGCCGGCTGGTGGGCCGGTACATGCTGCTGGAAGAGGCCTCCGTCACCGGTACGGCCAACATTGTGATGGCCGCCGTGCTGGCAAAAGGCACCACAACCATCTACAACGCGGCCTGCGAACCTTACCTGCAGCAGCTTTGCAAGATGCTCAACCGGATGGGCGCCTTCATCGACGGCGTGGGCTCCAATCTCCTCCGTGTGCACGGTGTGGAGAAACTGCATGGCACCCTGCACAAAATTCTGCCGGACATGATTGAGGTGGGCTCTTTCATCGGCATGGCCGCCATCTGTCAAAGTTCCATCACCATCAAGGACGTGTCGTATTACGACCTGGGCATTATTCCGGACGCTTTCCGACGGCTGGGAATCAAGCTGGAGCAGCGCGGGGACGACATTTTTGTCCCGGAGCAGGACTGCTACGAAATAGATTCCTTCCTGGACGGTTCCATCATGACCCTTGCCGACGCCCCCTGGCCGGGCCTCACTCCGGACCTGCTGTCTGTGATGCTGGTGGTGGCCACCCAGTGCAAGGGCAGCGTGCTCATCCACCAGAAGATGTTCGAAAGCCGCCTGTTCTTCGTAGACCGGCTCATCGACATGGGCGCCCAGATTATCCTCTGTGACCCGCACCGGGCCGTTGTCATCGGCCACGACCATCGCATTTCCCTCAAGGCGGCGCACCTTGTGAGCCCGGATATCCGCGCCGGCATTGCCATGCTGCTGGCTGCCATGAGCGCCCGCGGCACCTCCACCATCGACAACATCGAGCAGATAGACCGCGGTTACGAGAACATCGAAGGCCGTCTGAACGCCATCGGTGCCCATATCACCCGCGCCTGATATGGACTATAGCAAGTTTTTTTCGGCCGATGTGCCGTCGTTCCTGCGCAGCCCCGTCCGGGAAATTTTCCGGAAGGTGGACTTGAATGCCATCTGCTCTTTTGCCGGCGGGTATCCTGCGGCCGTCACTTTCCCGGTGGAGGACATCAAGCGACTGAGCGGCGAGGTGCTGGAAAAGTATGGCACCAAAGCTTTGCAATACGGTGCAACCCAGGGGGTTCCGGAGCTTCGTGAGGCCATTGCCCGGCGGTATGGCGTGCCCGTGAGCCAGGTGCAGATTACCACTTCGTCCCAGCAGGGAATAGACGTGTGCACGCGTGTGCTGGCAGATCCCGGCGACATCATCCTGGCCGATAACCCCGTCTACCTGGGCGCCCTCCAAAGCTTCCGCGCCTACAGGGCGCAGGTTCTGCCGATAGAGGCTTATCTTGCAGCAGAGACAGGCATAGTCTCTGAAAACCAAGTCCCTCCCATCTCCGATGGGTCCCTCCCACTCATGTGCCGTGGGCGGCGACAGTTTTCAGAGGCTATGCCTGTCTCTGCGAAGGTCAAGTTCATCTATGTGATTCCGGATTTCAACAACCCTTCCGGCGAAACGATGACCCTTGCGCAGCGGGAAGAACTTGTGCGGGTGGCCCGGGAGCTGGACTGCCTGATTGTGGAGGACAGCCCGTACCGGGAGCTCCGCTATTCCGGCAATTCCGTCAAGAGCGTCCGGGAACTGGCTCCGGAGCGCACGCTGCAGCTGGGCAGCTTCTCCAAAATTTTTGCCCCTGGCTTCCGCTTGGGGTGGATTATTGGCCCGGAGCCCTTGCTGGAGCAGATTTACGTGTGCAAGCAGTGCCTGGACCTGTGCCCGCCGGTGTTCGACCAGTATATGGCCGCGGAATTCATGGGCTCCGGTGCGCTGGATGCCAATTTGCAGAAAACCATCGTGGAATACCGCCATCGGCGCAATCTCATGGTTTCGCTCCTGGAAAAATACATGCCCGATGGCGTGAGGTGGACCTACCCCGAGGGCGGGCTTTTCCTTTGGCTTACCCTGCCGGAAACCATTGATACCGTGGCCCTTTACGACGAAGCGCTGTCCCGGGGCGTTGCCTATGTGGCCGGATCCTTCTTCTATACCGACGGCAGCCACCGCAACACCATGCGCCTGAATTTCTCCTTCATTGCCGAGGAAAAGATGGAGCCCGGCATCCGGCTCCTTGCCGATATCCTCCGTGCGCACCTTTAACCCCTTCGTACTGGCCGGGATTTCCGCCATGGCCCTGGATTTGCGTGGAGCTAATGCGCTAATTAGTAGATTGTTACGTAAAATGACCCGGGCGGTTTTACCCCGGGTCGTTTTGCATAATCGGCCGATAATCAATCGTTTCCGCCCACGCTAAAGTCAAACTGGACCTGGCCTTACCAGGCTATTTTGATGTTACGGCATTTCTGCTTATCTTTGAATCGGCATAAAAATCCCCACCATGATCAATCCTATCTATTCCCCTTCGGCCACCCGTTACCAGAGCGGGATCCGTTACCGCCGATGCGGCCAAAGCGGCATCCGCATTCCGGAAATCGCCCTGGGCCTCTGGCACAACTTCGGCGATGTAAACCCCCTGGCCCGCTCCTTCGAGATGGCCCATTACGCCTTCGACCACGGCATCGTGCACTTCGACCTGGCCAACAACTACGGCCCTTCTTACGGATCGGCCGAGGAAACCTTCGGCCAGATTATGAAAATATCTTTCGCACCCTACAGGCACGAGCTGTTCATTTCCACCAAGGCAGGCTATGACATGTGGCCGGGGCCGTACGGGGAATGGGGCTCCCGGAAATACCTCTTCAACAGCCTGGACCAGAGCCTGAAACGGATGAACCTGGATTATGTGGACCTTTTCTACAGCCATCGCTTCGACCCGGAAACGCCCCTGGAGGAGACGCTGCAGGCGCTGGTGGATATCGTGAAGATGGGAAAGGCGCTGTATGTGGGCATTTCCAATTACCCGGCCGACAAAGCCCGCTTTGCCTATCAGTATCTGAAGGAGCGGGACGTTCCCTGCCTTTTGCATCAATGCCGATACAACCTGCTGAACCGGGAGCCCGAAGAGACCGGAATCCTGGCCGATGCCCGGGAGAACGGCGTGGGCTTCATCGCTTATTCTCCTCTGGCCCAGGGACTTCTCACCGGCCGTTACCTGAACGGTATCCCGGCCGACTCCCGCATGGCCCAGGAGCGCTTCCTGAAGTCCTCCGTGCTCACTCCGCAGCTGCTGGAACGCCTGCAGGAGCTGAACAGGATTGCCCAGCGCCGCGGCCAGACCCTGGCCGAGATGGCCCTGGCCTGGTGCCTGAAAGACCATCTTGTAACCAGTGTGATTGTGGGAACCAGTTCCGTGGCGCAGCTGGAAGACAACTTCCACGCCCTGGAAAATACGGCTTTCACCCCAGAAGAACTAAGCGAGATAGAAGCCTGCCTGGTCAGATGACGCCCAGGCATTCGGCCGGGCCCGTGAGATAAACTTCCCGGAACCCTTCTCCGGCCGATTGGAACGCTACGGAAAGCCAGTCTCCCCGTCGGCACTGGAGCCGGTATGCTCTGTCATTCCCGGCTGCTCCTGGAATTCCCGCATAGCAAGCGGCCAGGGCGCTGGCGGTGAGCCCCGTTCCGCAGGCCAGGGTTTCCCCCTCCACGCCCTTCTCGAAGGTGCGTACGTGCAGCCCGTCCGGAGCCGCCTGCACAAAATTGGCGTTGGTGCCTTCCGGGGCAAAACGCTTGTCCCAACGCAGTGCAGGGCCTTCTTTCTCCATGTCAATGGCGTTCACGTCGGGTACGAACTTCACGAAATGCCGGGTGCCCGTGTTCAGGAAGAAGCCGTCTTGCATTGGCTCGATGCCTTTCACGTCTATCATCTTTAGCCGCACTATCCACTTGTCATCCTGAGCGCCGATGGGGGGCCTTTCCAGAATCTCCGCCGTGTGCCAGCCGTCCGGAGCCCGGAAACGGTAAATCCGGCCGTCGGAGGGCCGGATGCCCAGCCTGTCGGCAAAAGCCACAATGCACCGGCCTCCGTTGCCGCACATCATGCCGCCGGAACCGTCCGGGTTGTAGAATTCCATGGCAAAATCGGCCTCCGGGTCCTCGTCCAGAATCATCAGCCCGTCGGTGTGGTGCCCTTTGCACAGCGCGCCGATGCGCCCCGCTTCTCTGTAAGCGGAGACATCGGCCTTCCGGCCATCCAGCACCACGAAATTATTCCCGGCCCCGGTGAACAGGTACAACTTTTCCATACAGACTGCAAAGATAGGAAAAAAAGGGAAATAAGGTGCTTGTGGAGGCTATTCCGCGACGGCCTGGGCCATGAGGTTTTCCAGCTCCTCCCTATCCATCTTTCCGTCGATGGCGATAAAGGCGGTTTCGCTATTTTCCTTGGCCAGCATCACCAGGGAAGTGACTGTCTTTTCGTCACCTACGGTGTAGATGCGGGCCACCTCGCCGCTCTCCTTGGCCTCCATCAGCAGTTCGTATTTTCCCTTGTCGATGAACTTGCGGACATCGGCATAGAGCTTTTCTCCGATTTTGGTGTCCGTGGCGTTGATTACATAGAAACCGGACATGGATTTGATGATGGAAGCAAAGTTGATGTCTTTATCCTGGAACTCCACATCAGGGATTTTTCCAATCATGCGGAACATGGCGGGGGAGATGTATACGGCCTCCACGCCGTCCAGGTCGGAGTACTTGTTGTAAAGGTCCCGCCCATTCTGGGCGAAGGCTGCCACGCTGAGGGCAAGTAAAACTAATACAATATATAACTTTTTCATTTCCAATAACTTATTTTATCCAAAGAAGCTTTTGATTCTGCTATTTTATCGGCCCCTTCCTGCAAGGTTTCGCCGATTCTCTCCAATGCTTTCTCCGCTGCAGCATAGGCCATGTAGGGGTCTTTGAACGTGTCGCGGGGTTCGCGGGCACCCAGGGCTCCGGCCACTCCTGCCCCGATGAGCAGGGCTGCCGCTGCGGCTATCTGCCAGGCCCTTTCCGGCTGCTTCAGTTTCACGTTCAGCTGTTCCGGCACAGGAATGCTTGGGTCCCGGCCAATCCGTTCCAGGTCCTTCGGGCCGAGCTTTTTGATTTCATCGAGGGTTTTCATACCATTCTTTCAATTTTTTCCGTGCCAGGCTCACCTGGACCCGGATGTTAAGGCCGCTGAGGCCGGTCCGCTGCTGGATTTCTTCGTAAGAGAGACCGTGCAAAACACGGAGAGTGAGAAGTTTCCGCTGCCCGTCCGGGAGTTTTTGGATGGCTTCGTACAGCCCAGCGACACTCTCTTTCAGGATAAGGGCGTCGTCCGGAGGGGCTTTTTCGGCCAGGGCGTCTTCCAGCGGCTCCAACGGGCGTTTCCGCCGGATGCGGTCTATGCAGAGGTTCCGCATGAGCATGGCCCCATAGGCCGATGGCTGCCGAATCAGGTCCAGCTGGTCCCTGAGGTCCCAGAGTTTGAGGTACAGGTCCTGCACTGCGTCCTTGGCGTCGTCTTCGTCTTCCAGAATATAGAAGGCGATGCGGTAGAAGCGGTCCCGGAGGGGAAGCCATTCGGTATGGAAGGCCTGCGGTGTCATTCGGCCATCTGCATGAGTTCGCCGATCTTGTCCAGACGCAGCCTGCCGCGGGTGCAGATAAGCGTTCCGTCGCTGCTGTACAGGACGCAGTCCCTTATCGTTTCCCCCTCATCCATGCCGTAAATGCGCATGACATCGGCCTTGTCCTTGACTTCCATGATCAATTCCATTCCCTTCAGGATGCTGTCCATCTTCTTGCAGAACTGCTTTTTAAGGCGGGATTCCAGGCCCTCGAAATCTACGACGGTAATCCGGCGGATACCGTTGAAAGAGGCAAGGGCGGCGCGTTCTTCCTGGTCCAGTTCGCCCCCCAGGGAGGCGGCCATTCTAAGGAGGCTCATTCCGAGCGGTCCCATTGAAACCACTTCGAAGCCGTCGTTTCCGCGGTACTCGTTTACCAGCGTTTCCACTTTTCCGGCCCAGGCACAGCCAAAGGTGCCAAACACGATTAATAAGGTCAATAATGCTTTTTTCATACTCGTTTCAAGCGCTTGCAACTATAAGACGCAGTTCCGGGCCGATTGTTAAAAAAACCATGCCGAAGATTGGATTTTGCGTAAAAGTAGTGAAAATGTTTCATATCTTTGTAATTCCGGAAATAATTTCAGTTGGTTATGAAAGAGCAATTCTTAAAAGGCTGCGGGACGGCCATGTTCACGCCGTTCAAAGGCGGAAAAGTAGATGTGGAGGCCCTTGCGGCAACAACCCGCAGGCAGGTGGAAGGCGGCGTGGACTTTCTGGTTCCCCTGGGGACCACCGGAGAAACCCCGACGCTCTCGGACCCGGAGAAACTCCTGGTATACAATACGGTACGGGCCCACGCGGGCGGTACGCCGGTAGTTGTGGGCGTAGGGTCCAACAATGTTTCCGGCACCCTGGCCAACATGGAACTGCTTAAGGAGGCCGATGCCTTCCTGGTGGTGGTCCCCTTCTACAACAAACCGCCGCAGCGGGGCGTCTACGCCTATTTCAAGGCCATTGCATCGGCCACGGAAAAGCCCGTGATCCTGTACAATGTGCCGGGCCGCACCGGCGCCAACTGCGAGGCCGATACCACCCTGGCCCTGGCCCGGGACGTGCCCAATATCGTGGCCGTGAAGGAAGCTTCCGGCAAGCTGGAGCAGATCCGAACCATCCTGGCCCGGCGGCCGGACGGCTTCTCGGTGCTCTCCGGCAACGATGACGACACGCTTTCCATCATGAAGGACGGCGGTGCCGACGGAGTGATTTCCGTGGCTTCCAACGTCTGCCCCAAGGAAATGGCCGATTTTATCCACGCTGCGGCTGCAGAGAACTGGCAGGTGGCGGAAGAGCTGGAGCGGAGGCTCCATCCGCTTTTTGAAGCGCTCTTCATTGAACCCAATCCCATCCCTGGAAAAGCCGCCATGGCGCAGCTGGGGCTGATGGAAAATGAATTCCGGCTTCCGCTGGTGCCCGCTCTGGCCCAGACGGAAACCCTGATACACAACACTATGGCAGAACTATGGAAGAAATGACATTACAGAGATTCAACGAGGTGATGGATGCCCTGGAGCGGGGCGAGGTGCGCGTCGCAGAGAAGGTGGACGGCGAGTGGAAGGTGAATGCCTGGGTAAAGGAAGTGATCCTGGCCGGCTTCCGGCTGGGCGCCATGGCCGATATGTCCGAGGGGCCGTTCCCCTTCTTTGACAAGGACACGTACCCGGTTCGGCGCTTCTCCCTCTCCGACGGCGTACGTATCGTTCCGGGCGGGTCCAGCATCCGCCGCGGGGCCTACCTGGCTCCCGGAAGCATCGTGATGCCGCCTGCCTATGTGAACGTGGGCGCCTACGTGGGCGAGGGCACCATGGTGGACAGCCATGTGACCATCGGCTCGTGTGCCCAGGTGGGGCGGAACATCCATATATCGGCCTCCACCCAGATAGGGGGCGTGCTGGAACCGGCGGGTGCCCTGCCCACCATCATTGAAGATGGCGCTTTCGTGGGGGGCAACTGCGGCATTTACGAAGGAACCATCGTGGAGGAAGGCGCCGTGATAGCCTCAGGCGTTATCATCACTTCCTCCACGGCCATTTTCGACGCCACCACCGGGGACTTTATCCGTCGCAATGCCGATGGCCGCATCGTGGTGCCCC
>FLNZ01004440.1_pt1 | contig 26831 bp, 26 predicted proteins | sample 1140391 | NCBI WGS metagenome assembly FLNZ01 (sample SAMEA3878171, study PRJEB12797) | bioreactor metagenome | biome: Moose rumen | place: Sweden | collected 2011-10 | reverse complement strand
AATCGAGAGCATGGCATTGCCATTTTATGATAATCTTATCCCGAACTCGCGTTATTAATTAAATTTTTAAATGATTATGAAGAAAATTGCTATCGCATTTGTATGCATGATTATGACTGTTGGAACTGCTATGGCTCAGCCAGAGAAATCTTTCACTTTTGGTCCCAAGATTGGTGTTGACTACACTCACTACTGGGGCAAGGACTGTGACCATGGCGGCAGGTTAAACTATCAGGCAGGTGTGTTCTTTGAGTATGTTGTAGCCGATAAGTTTGCTGTCGCTCCCGAAATCGTGTTTGCCGCCCAGGGTGGCAAGTATAAGTGGAGTGAAATTATTGAAGGTGTTGGTGTTGAATATGATGCTACCGATTATGTTAACTACATCAACGTCCCCGTAATGCTCAAGTATTATGTCGCTCCATCGTTGAGCATCGACTTTGGTCCTCAACTGGGCATTAATGTTTACAGTAAAAGAACCGACAAATGGGATGATGCAGGAGTGGAAATGAAGGAGACTTACGATATGAAGGATGGAACAAAGACTATCGACTTCGGTATTGGTCTCGGTTTGACTTACAACCTTGCCAAGGACGTGTTTGTCCAGGGCCGTTACACAATGGGTATGACCAATATCTCAAAATTTGGTAGTGTGAAGAATGGCAACGCACAAATCGCTATCGGCTACCGCTTCTAATCAAGAATTGTAGAAGTTAAAAGAACGCAATAAAAGCGCCCGGGCAATTGCTGCTCGGGCGCTTTTCTGTTGATTTTGAACTAAAAGAGAACCATCCCCAATGAGTTCGTATTATAAGAAAAACAGCCCGCTACTAGCGTAGTGAGCTGCTTTGTTGGTAGTGGTACGGGGAGTCGAACCCCGGTTTCCGGCGTGAGAGGCCAGCGTCCTGGGCCACTAGACGATACCACCATTCACGTCGTGGGTGCTGACGGATTCGAACCGCCGACCCTCTGCTTGTAAGGCAGATGCTCTGAACCAGCTGAGCTAAGCACCCATGCTTTTATCGGAAAAGCGATGCAAAGGTACGGCGACTTTTTGAACTGTGCAAATAATTTGCGACTTTTTTTCAAAAAAACTTCACTTTTTCTCGAAAACGCCTTAATTCTTGCGATTAGCCTCAATTTTTTTGATGGTTTTGAGCAGTTGCTCGCCAAGATGTATGTTATAACCTTCCTTGATGAAATAGACATTTCCGTCCTTGTCGCAGAGGAGGAAGATTGGGTCTGCTAAGCTATCAATGCCCACTTTATCTGCAATTTTCCAGATGAAATCTAGGTTTTTATTGATGGTGCCCCATCTTGTGGTTGCCGGGAGGTTGTTGAACTCAGTGCTGTTGAATGGTTGTTTCCAGTGGTTGATTAGCACGATAGAGCAGTTTATGTCCTCAAAATCTTTGGCATAGGTGGCAATGTCCCGCAGGGCATGGTTGGTGGGTTCATGGTTGGGTCGTATTATGCCCACAATAGTGTAGCCATTTTTGTTGAAAACATCTTTTATTGTGTTGTCATTGGTGTCGCGGTATTTGCCTTTAGTGTCGATTTTTCCTAAAATCTCTACTTTTACGTCATTTCCTCTCAGTGCCAAGTCAACGGTGCATACTTTGTCGCTTTCGATTTCAAAAGTCGTGATGCTTGTCAGCACGCTGCCGTCGCTTTGACGATTGCCGGTGGTGAGCATGTAGGTGCCAGGTTCGAGTTCTACGCCGTCTTTGAACGTCTTGCTCCAAGTGGCGTCTTCGGGGTAAGTGAGCAGTTGTGGACTGTTTTTTACTAATTTGCTGAGGGTGAAATGGGTGTAGTAAGCTAGGTCATTGTGTGTGTCGCTGGGCACGAAATTCAGCTTCAATGTGCCTGAAGGCTCAGTTTTCAGCGTGACACTTTCCTCAAATTTCACCTCGTGCCAGGAATAGTTCAAGTAGTATTCTAGTTTGCCGTTCACCTCATTGATGCGTGCTGGCCAGCCCATGCTGCGAGCCGCACTCACGAAGAAGATTGCTCGTCCCAGTTCGTCGGTCTGTTGTGCGCGGTAAACGCTCATGGGTTGCTGGCGCAGGCGTTGTGGATTTCGCCAGTCTATAATACCGATGTTCTCTTTAGTCCAATCTATGAGCTGGATGATGTTCTTGATTTTGCCCTCAAATTCTTGATGTAAGAATGCTTTGTAGGGCGTGAGCCATTCGTTCTCCACACGAGGACAAAGCACATAGCGGCAGTAGATTTCGCTAGTGTCGATGAGGGCCACTTCGTTGTCACGGAGCACATCGAGGTTGATGTCGCGCAGGTCTTTCTCGCTGATGACTTCAAGGAGTTTCTGTGCCATCACTTTGTTTTGTGCTTGGTCGAGGAACTGCTGTATGGTGCGGTGGTTGCCACGCCACGCCTCCACTGGCATTGTGGCTTCGTAGGCTCGACGTATTGAGTCTTCCTGCGCCTTGCGGCGCTCGTTGAGGGCGCGCTGCTCAGCAGTGACTGTGGGCAGCACAGAACTTGCTGGTGGTGGCATGATATCAAATTCAAGATACTTTGGTAACGACTTTTCTTGTAAATGGATGGATACATTATCAACACTGTCACCAGCCCACGACACTTTCTTGACAGCGACCTTGTCATCTTTGGTCACCCACACGAGCATATCCCCTTTGCCGGCACTAAGATACAGTGGAGGTGGGTCGCTGGTGTTTTTCTTGACGACGGTGTAGAACTCGGCGTAGTTATAGAGCTTAAACTCCACTGTTGCATCTTCTAAAAGATTTCCTCGTTTGTCTGAGACTAAAATAAACCTTTTCGAAATGGGGGTATAGTTTTCAGTGACGTTAATTTCGGTATAATAAGAGTTTCTGTCAATTACCTCCTCGGGACCATGGTACGAGCCCGCCACTTTGGTGTGCATGAGCATTCCGCGCGACGCGCTCTCGTTGAACCACCCCAGGTTGAGCATTGGCTCAGGCTCGCAGGCTCCGAGGAAGTACCACTTGCCGTTAGCCCATGCCTCGACCCAGGCGTGGTTGTCGTCGGTATGTGCCCAGCGAGGGGTATAGACCTGGCGGGCGGGGATGCACACCGAGCGCAGGGCGGCGACAAGGAACGTAGATTCCTCACCGCAGCGGCCGTAGGCGGTGCGCATAGTGGCAAGTGGACTGCTGGTGCGTGCGTCGCTGGGACGGTAGCTCACCTTCTCATGGCACCAGTGGTTCACCTCGAGGATGGCATCCTCCATCGATAGATTGCTCACACGGTCCCGCAGCTCGTTGTAGAACACCATCCTCGCCGTGTCGAGGTTCTCGTTGTTAATTCTCACAGGCAGCACAAAGTGCTCAAATTCCTTTTCTGGCACAATCTTGCCCCATGGCATCTCGTCGCGGGCTTTGAGAGAGGTAAGGTAATTCCGATAGTAGAAATCTTCGCTGTAGTCGGTACGGTCGGGAGTGGCTAAGCGCGTGCTGAGTTTGTTTACATATCCCCATGCGATGTCGCTGTTGTCGGTTGCCGTAACACCGCCACCGCACATCATCGCCATTGACAAAGCTATTATTGTTTTTGTTAAGAGTTTCATATTAATGGGTTTATATTTGTTGCAAAAGTAACAAAATCCAGACAAAAAACCATAAAAACTAATGCATTATTTTGCGTTTTCATGATAAATGACTAATTTAGCAACCTGAAAGAACTAATTACTAAAACTTAATACTAAGAATTACAATGAGACCAAGTTATGTTTTCTTTGCCGACGGTTTTGAGGAGATAGAGGCCCTTACCGTTGTTGATGTGTTGAGGCGTGCTGGAATGCCAGTGGTTACTATGTCGATTTATGACGCTCCTGAGGCAATAGGCGCTCACGGTGTGACTGTGGTTGCCGACGAACCTTTCGACCCCGACATGATTGAGGATGCCGAGTGGCTGATTTGTCCAGGCGGAATGCCTGGAGCATCCAACCTTGCCGAGTGCGAGGCATTGTGCGAGATTTTGCAAGAGCAGAACGAGAAAGGCGAGAAGATTGCCGCCATTTGCGCGTCACCATCAGTGATTCTGGGACCCCTTGGCCTGCTTGATGGACGTGACGCCGTGTGCTATCCTGGCATGGAAGACGGCATGACAGGCGCCAATGTGCTCGACCGTCCAGTGGTTGTAGATGGTAATATCGTTACTGGAATGGGTCCGGCAATGGCAACTAAGTTTGCCCTCACCATCGCCGCTATCAGCATGGGCGAAGATGTCGCTAACGATGTCGCCGCAGGAATGCTGCTGTGATAGAGAATCGAGGATCGTAGATCGAGAATCGAGGAAAGAAAAATCGTGGAAGCCTTTGTGCCTCCACGATTGTTTTGTCTTTTAACTCTCCACTCTTAACTCTCCACTCTCCACTATTTAAAGAAGTATGTTGCTTGTAAGAACCATGTGCGGTGCTTTGCAACATGCTGGTCGAGAATCTTGGTGCCGAGGTTCTGACCCACGCTGAAGCTGTATCCACCGCTAATCTGAACCTTGTTAAACAATTCCACACCTATGCCGGCATGTAGAAGCACATTGACAGTGGTGTATTTCAATGCGTCATCAACCTTGTTGTGACCAGCCAGGAACGAGAAGGTGGGACCAGCATACACAAATGGCATGATGGTGCTCTCAATGCCACCTAAGCGGCTGTAACGGAACTTGAGGTTCAGAGGAACATCGATGTAGTGCAGTCGCACGGCTTGAGTCTCAATACCTTGTGACTCCCAAGCGTGTTTGTCGCCAAAGTGTACCTTTCCCTGACGCAAAGTGTAGAGTATAGAGCCGTCAATACCGAAGCCCACTCCAGGTATCATCAGGTCGCCAGTAATACCCACCGAGCCGCCAAACATGCGGTCGCTGTCAAATATGTCGGTCTGCTTGAAGTGAATCTCATTATAGTTGCCGCCAACGGTGACACCCCATCGGCGCTCGGGCTGTGCAAAAGCAGACACCGCACAAAGCAGTGCAACAGCCAGCATTATCAGTCTTGTTGATTTTTTCATTTCTTATGCTTTCTTTTTTCAGAGTGCAAAAGTAACTCAATTTATCGTCACCACCAAAGATTTCAATTTTTATAACATATTTCTTTGTTGCGATTGCCGCATTTCATGCGTTTTTTGAGGTTTTTGTCTTTATCGCCTTTGTTTCGTTTGTTGCGTTGTCAACGCAACATGCAGGGCAATGAGGTTTAGAACATATAGGCTGCGGTGATTGTCCATAGCTTGTCTTTTCCCTTGATGGGCGTGGAATCTATTTCCTGGCCTATGTACTCAAAGGCCTTGGTGAGACCTATGCCATAGTTGGCGTGAATTTGTATTTTTCTGAAAAGTTCTGCTCCAAATCCCACGTTCCACGAGGTGTTCCATTTGCGTGTCTTGAAATCGCCCTTGTCGGTGTCGCCTAGCACCAAGGCGAAGTCGGGACCTGTGGTGACGAAGGGTGAGATTATCTTGCTCAGCATCGGAATTTGTATCTTGTACTTTACGTTGAGCGGAATGTCGAGATAGTCGCGTTTGAGCTTGATATCCTGCAAATTATCTTCAAGATACATGTCGTCCTGACGGTGTGCGTAGAGCACCGACGCGTCTATGCCAAGCCCCACTATGGGCATGCCTATCTCCATCATAAGACCTACCGTAAATCCCGCCCTGTTGTCTTTATTTATAATCTCTTTGTCCCACTTTAATTCATTGAGAGTGATACCACCTTTAACGCCAAAACGCACTTGTGCCTGGCTGACTGATGTGGCAGCTATAATGATTGCCATAACGATGGCTATTTGTGTTATTCTTCTCATAATTCTCTTGTTGTTTTTCATGTGGCAAAGTAATACAAAAAAAACGAAAAATGCAATTTTTTGATTGTTTTGTGTGTCTTATTTGTGTTATTTAGGCTACCTTTGTGATATTTTTACAGAAAAATCTTAAAATAATGTTTTTGAAATTAGTGAAATATCTTGCGGTGTTGCTGGCGGTAGTGGCTGCGCTGGCTGCGGTGTCGTGCAAGCCCATGAAAAAGCAGTTTATCCTCAATGAGGGAGTGGTGTGGACTACGGAATATCACATTAAGTATGAGGCGACTGCCAACCTTAATGACTCGATACAGCAAATCTTCAAGTTCATCGACGAGAGTTCCTCGGCTTTTAACAAGCAGTCGCGCATTAGTGCTATCAACGACAACAAGAGCGACGAAGCCGATGCCTTCATCGTGAAACTTTACAACAAGGCCCTTGAGGTGAATGGTGCCAGTGGCGGACTTTATGACCCCACGGTGATGCCCTTGGTAAATGCTTGGGGATTTGGCTATAAAAGTGGCGAGATGCCCACCCGGGCGCAGCTCGACAGCATCTTGCAGTTTGTGGGAATGAAGCATACTGCGTTACAAGGCAACAAAATAGTGAAAGATGACCCGCGGGTGCAGTTCGACTTCAGCTCCATCGCCAAGGGCATGGCGTGTGACGAGGTGGCGGCTATGCTCGAGCGCAACGGCGTGGAGAACTACATGGTGGAGATTGGCGGCGAAGTGGCGGTGCGAGGCGTTAACCCTTCAGGGCAGCCTTGGCATGTGTCGATAGATATGCCAGAACCCGAAGGGGGCGATGGCGCACAACACACCAGCGCTCTGGTGATAACGCTCGACGGTAAGGCTGTGGCGACAAGCGGCAACTACCGCAAGTATAAGGAGAGTGGCGGCAAGAAACTGAGTCACATCGTCAATCCCAAGACTGGCGGCAGTGAGACATCAAACCTGCTGAGCGTGACCATTGTGGCTCCCGACTGCATGACTGCCGACGCCTGGGCTACTGCCTGCATGGCAATGGGCGAGGAGAAGACTAAGGAGATGATGGAAAACAACAGCAAACTGGGAGTGATGACAATTAGCGTCAATGAAGACGGTGACTTTGTGATTTGGTCTAATAAAAGCTTTGCCAGTCTAGTGGTTGATTAATCACAATTCATAATGCTTAATGCATAATAAAAAAGCACCTTTTGGTGCTTTTGTTTTTATCAGTCATGTATTATGCTTTGATTGAGTTCTTGCCACAACGTGTCATTGGGGAGTGGGGCAGTAATGTCGATTTCCTGCTTCGAAACAGGGTGGATGAAGTGGATGCGGTGAGACTGTAACGAGATGCCGCCATCGGGGTTGCTGCGTGGGGCTCCATACTTGAGGTCACCCTTGATGGGGCATCCCAGATGTGCCAGTTGGGCGCGGATTTGGTGCTTGCGTCCTGTGAGCAGATCAATCTCTAGCAGGTGGTAGTTTTTGCTCTGGGCGATGACCTTATATTTCATCACAGCTTTCTGTGCGCCTTTAGTGTCGGGATTGGTGATGTAGGTCTTGTTGTTCTTCTCGACCGCGATGAGGTAGTTGGTAAGTGTGTCCTCATCTTTTGGCGGTCGGTTCTTGACGATAGCCCAATAGGTCTTATGGACCTCGCCCTTACGAAATAGGTCGTTCATGCGTGATAGCCCTTTACTGGTTCGGGCAAACACTACGAGCCCACATGTGGGGCGGTCGATGCGGTGTGTGACGCCACAAAACACATTGCCAGGTTTGTTGTATTTCTCTTTTATCCACTGTTTTAGCGACTCCACAAGAGGCACGTCGCCAGTGCGGTCGCCTTGCACTATTTCTCCGCACGCCTTATTGACGATGATAATGTGGTTGTCTTCGTAGATTACTTCCATGCTATGAATTATGTGTCGTTGTGTAAAAAAACAGCGCAGCGTTGTGTAGTTGCTGCGCTGTGAAGCGTTGTGTAGTAGCTTGGGTTAACGGCGACGGCGACTTGCGGTCTTGTTGTTGCTGTTGCCGTTCTCGCTCTTGTTGAACGTGAAGGTGTCACGCATGATATTGCCGTTAATGAAGTCAAAAATCTTCTCGGGGTTGATGTCTATGCCCATGAATCGTGTCTCGAAGTGAAGGTGTGGACCTGTGCTGCGGCCGGTGTTGCCACTGAGGGCGATAGGAGTGCCGGCTTTCACAACCTGGTTGGGCTTCACTAAGAATTTTGAAAGATGGCCATATACTGTCTCAAGACCATTGTCATGGCGTACTACCACGAAGAATCCGTATCCGTTACGCTCAAACTTGGTGAGTCTCACTTTGCCGGAGAAAGCTGCATAGACGGTGTCGCCCACCGAAGCTTTGAGATCTACGCCGCGATGCATGCGTCCAAACTGCTTGCGGTAGCCATAGTGCGAATTAATTACTTTGTGCTTTACGGGCATTGCATATTTCGATACGTCAATGACCTTAGTTGATGGGATGTTTGCGTTCTGGTAAGGATTTACGCGGTCGCTGTTCCAAGCTTCGCTATAAATGTCGGCGTTGTCGGCTTCTTTATCGCCATAGAGGTCTTGGGCATATTTATGAGCCTCTTCAACCTTGATTTTGTCTTTTATTTTCTCCTGCTTGGCAAGGAGGTCACGGTGTGCTTTACGATAGTCGCTAATTGATTGTGCGCTAGCTGCGATACTAACCGATATAAGTGCTATACCAATGAAACCTAATCGCAGACTAATAGTTGATAACTTCATATTACGTTGTTTAAAAGTTTCAAGAAGCCAAAAAAATAATCGAATATAAGATGAGAGAGGTGAGGCAGAGCTCCAGTTTTAAGCCTGCTCTCGGGCTTCTTGTTGACCTCAATAGTGGGTCACTACATGAATAAGAACGTGCAAAATTAGGCATTTATTTCCAAATAAGAGCAATTTTTTGCATTAAATAGTGTAAAAATGTGTCTATAAATCAAAATTTTTACTCGCAACAGGCTGTGTATTAGTGGTTTGTCAAAATCGTCAAAAAATCGCCATTTTGCCCTTTGGTTTTGTGTTGATTGGTAAGGTAGATGGTGCATAAAAATCTACTGCAAAAGTAGTAAAAAATTATTTTATGGACAAGAAAACGGCATATTTTTGTAGATGCGAGTTCTCGCTTTCAGGGTCAAAAATAATACGTTTTTTGGTCACTTGTTAATAATTTAATATAATATATTTTTCTAAAAAGAGAAAAAATACTATATTTGCACCGCAAAACAAGCGTGTGGCTGCTGCCATCTTGTTTAGAGATTGATTGCAATTAATGAGAGCATATACATATAAGAAGCATAACGTTTTGTGCATCAATGCGCAGGACTTGCTGTTGTGTGCTCACTCGCACTTACACAATTATCTTATAAAACGAAATGAGCCATAGCTTGTGCAATCTACACTATGATGTGCTTGGCAATGGCTCATTTTTATTTTAGGAAACAATTTTAAAAACACAATAAATATATTTTTATGGTTTTACTCGGTATTCAAAGTACTACATTAGCTGTCACCGCGGTGCTCACAGGCGTAGTCCTGGTGTTTGCCGCACTGCTGATAGCAAGGCTCATTGGCCCTCGCAGCTTCACACAGAAGAAAGGCGAGACCTATGAATGTGGTATTCCAACACGTGGCGACAGCATGGCGCAGTTCCATGTAGGGTATTATTTGTTTGCTATCCTATTCCTCATGTTTGACGTGGAGACGGTGTTCTTGTTCCCGTGGGCAGCAATCTCTAAGAGCCTGGGCACAACGACGCTGCTGGCTGTTGGCACATTTTTATTCATCTTAGTTCTGGGCCTTGCCTACGCCTGGAAGAAAGGAGCGTTGAGATGGAAGTAAAAATCAAAAGCATGAAGCATGAGGACTTCAAGGACAATGAGTATATCGACAAGCTTGTTGAGGAATTGAATGCCAGCGGCATTAATGTTGTCGTGGGCAAGCTCGACCAGTTGATTAACTGGGGCATCAGCAACTCGTTGTGGCCCTTCTGCTTTGGCACCAGCTGTTGTGCTATCGAGTTCATGTGCTTAGGCGCCGCCCGCTACGACATGGCACGTTTCGGCTTTGAGGTGGCAAGAAACTCACCCCGCCAGGCCGACTATATCATGTGCCAGGGCACTATCACCTACCGCATGGCTCCAGCCTTGAAGCGCCTCTATGAGCAGATGGCAGAACCCAAATATGTGATTGCCTGTGGCGCATGCACCGTGAGTGGCGGTCCCTTCAAGAACAGTTACTGTGTGGTGAAGGGCATTGACGAGATTATCCCGGTGGATGTGTATCTGCCTGGCTGTCCTCCACGCCCCGAGGCAATGTTCTATGCCCTGATGCAGCTTCAGCGCAAGATTAAGGTGCAGAAGTTCTTTGGCGGCGTGAACCGCAAAGAGAAGCGTAAAGAGTTCTTCGACGCTAAGAATGCTCAACAAGTGGCAGCACCTGTTGAGGAGGCACAAGAACCGGCAATCGAGAATTTGAATAATCAAGAATAAGAAATACACATTTATATATATGGCAGATTTCCAAGAAAAAATCGGCAACTTGTGTCCCGAGGCTCAGTGTGACGACAGCGGCGAGTTCCTGCTGGTTACTGTCCCCGACGAGAAATGGCATGACCTGGCCACTGCTCTCAAGAATGAGATGCACTTCGACTATCTCACCGCCCTCGTGGGTGTGGACTGGAACGAGGAGCTTGGCGTGATGTATTACTTGACCAATACCGACACACAAGAGATGATTCACGTGAAGGTGGCTACCACCAACCGCGAGCAGCCACGCCTGCATAGCGTGAGCGACCTGTGGGCGGTAGCCAACTACCAGGAGCGTGAGGTCTTTGACTTCTATGGCATAGAGTTTATCAATCATCCCGATATGCGTCGCTTCTTCCTGCGCAACGACTGGGTGGGTTACCCCTTGCGCAAAGACTATGACGACAGTCCCGAGAAGAACCCCGTACCACTCGACGATGAGCAGAACGAAGACAATACCTATCGCCTCGTGGAAGACGAGGACGGCAATGTGACCCGCATCGACGGCAAGGTGTTTGACGACGACGAGTATGTCATCAACGTCGGGCCGCAGCATCCTTCCACTCACGGCGTGATGCGCTACCGCACCTCTATCGAGGGCGAGCTGGTGAAGAAGGTTGATGTGGTGAGCGGCTACATCCATCGTGGCATCGAGAAGATGTGCGAGAGCCTCACTTATCCGCAGACCCTGCTCTACACCGAGCGTCTAGACTATATGTCGGCTCACATCAACCGCCACTGCCTGTGCCTGTGCATCGAGAAGGCGATGGGACTTGAGGTGCCTCGCCGCGCCGAACTCATACGCATGATGATGGATGAGCTTATGCGTCTCTCGAGCCACCTGTTGAGCTACGGCTGTTTGACAATGGACCAGGGTGCCACCACAGCGTTCTTCTATGGCTTCAGGGAACGCGAACTTATCTATGACATCTTCGACAAGACCTGCGGAGCCCGCATGTCGATGAGCTATATGACCATTGGCGGCGTGGTCGCCGATGTGCATCCCGAGTTTATCAACGACGTGCGTCACTGCTGTGATGTGGTGACCGAGAAGTTGAAAGAGTACCACAAGCTCTTCAGCGGCAACGTGATTGCTGTGAACCGCATGAAGGGTGTGGGAATTTTGAGCAAGGAAGATGCCATCAACTATGCCGTTACCGGTCCTTCGGGACGTGCCAGCGGCTGCCATTGCGATGTGCGCAAGTGTCATCCCTATTCGCTCTACAACGAGGTGGAGTTTGACGAGGTGATCCTTGAGAATGGCGACTCCATGGACCGCTACATGGTGCGTATGAAGGAGATGGAAGAATGCATCAAGATTTTGCGCCAGTGCTGCGATATGCTTGAGAAAGAAGGCATTGAGGGAGAATACATCGCCAAGGTGCCCAAACTCATAAAGCTGCCTGCCGGTCACTGGTATCAGCAGGTAGAGGGCAGCCGCGGCGCTTTTGGAGTATATCTCGAGAGCGATGGCGACCCCAAGCCGTTCCAGAAACCTTATCGCCTCCACTTCCAGAGTCCATGCTTCAACCTGGTGGGTGTCGTTGACCTCACCTGCAAGGACAACCTGATTGCCGACCTTATCACTATCACGGCATCAATCGACTATGTGATTCCTGATATTGACCGATAAAGCGTGAGCAACAAGAGAGATTAAAACAGATTATCAATACACATTATTATAATAGTTATGTTTGACTTTAGTGTAGTCACAACTTGGTTTAATGACCTATTGACAGGAGTAATGCCGCAATGGCTGGCAACCACCATTGAATGTGTGATAATAGCAGCGTTGCTATTGCTGGCTTACACCGTGTTGGCAATGTTCTACATTATGTATGAGCGTTGGGTATGTGCCTGGTTCCAGTGCCGTCGCGGTCCGCTGCGTGTGGGACCGTGGGGCTCGCTGCAGATTTTTGCCGACGTGATAAAGATGCTAATCAAGGAGGTGGTGGACTTATGGAAGACCGATAATTTCCTTCACAAGCTGGCACCTTACTTCGTGCTGGTGGCATCGGTGGTGGTATTTGCCTGTCTGCCCTGGGGCAAGGGGATGCAAATTATTGATTTCAACGTGGGCATCTTTTTCATGACAGCGGTGTCGTCGCTGGGAGTTATTGGCATCTTGATCGCCGGATGGTCGAGTAACAGCAAATATACCCTTATCGGTGCTATGCGAAGTGGCGCGCAGATGATTAGCTACGAGCTCTCGATAGGCATCGCCATGCTCACCATTGTGTGCCTGTCGGGCACCATGAGCGTGACAGGGCTTGTTGAGGCACAGCAGAACGGCTGGTTCATCTTCACAGGTCACATCCCTGCCATCATCGCGTTTATCATCTATGTGATTGCCGCCACCGCCGAGACCAACCGTGGTCCTTTCGACCTTCCCGAGGCTGAGCATGAGCTCACTGCCGGTTATCACACCGAGTATTCAGGTATTCACTTCGGCTTCTTCTACCTTGCCGAGTACTTGAACCTCTTCATTGTGTCGGGAATCGCGTCGCTGCTCTTCTTGGGCGGCTGGATGCCACTTCACATACCTGGATGGGAAGGCTTCAACACCGTGATGGATTATATCCCGTCAATCATCTGGTTCCTGGGCAAAGCGATATTCGTGTCGTTCATTATCATCTGGTTCAAGTGGTCGTTCCCCCGTGTGCGCATCGACCAGATGCTGGCACTCGAGTGGCGCTACCTCATGCCCATTGGACTGGTGAACCTGGTGGTGATGGCGGTTCTTGTAAGCTTAGGCTGGCATTTCGCAGGATAATTATTTTAGTTTAGAGTTTAGTGTTTTGAGATTAGAGATTCCTTGAGATTTTAAGCATTAATCTTTGAATTAAATACTTTATATACTTGTGATTTGATTTTTTAAAAACAGAACAAAATAAATTCTCGTGGTTATGAACGAAAATTTTGGAAAAATAACACAGGTGATTGGTCCTGTTGTCGATGTGACCTTTGAGGGCGAGGGAAACCATGTGCCCGAAATATATACCGCTCTGTCGGTTGCCCGTCACGATGGCACAGAGCTGATGCTTGAGGTGGAGCAGCACATTGGCGAGAACACCGTGCGCTGCGTGGCAATGGACAGCACCGACGGCTTGCAGCGCGGCACAAAGGTTAATAATTTGGGACAGCCCATCTCAGTGCCCACCGGCGAGCAGGTGAAAGGCCGTCTTCTCAACGTGATAGGTGAGCCTATCGACCACCTCGCCGACCTTAAAGGCGGAGACCGTCGTCCCATCCACCAACCCACGCCCGACTTCAGCGAACTGTCAATCTCTCAAGAGATTCTATATACTGGTATCAAGGTAATTGACCTCATCGAGCCATTCTCTAAGGGTGGAAAGATTGGTCTCTTTGGTGGTGCCGGTGTAGGCAAGACGGTGCTCATCATGGAGCTTATCCACAACATCGCTCACGGTCACAGTGGCTTCTCGGTGTTTACCGGAGTGGGTGAGCGCACCCGCGAGGGTAACGACCTGCTGCGCGAGATGATCGAGAGTGGCGTTATCAAATATGGCGACAAGTTTAAGGAGGAGATGGCAAATGGCGAGTGGAACCTCGACAGCGTGGATATGGACGCTGTGGCACAGAGTCAGGCGACACTGGTGTTCGGTCAGATGAACGAGCCTCCTGGCGCGCGTATGCGCGTGGCACTCTCGGGACTTACCGTTGCCGAGCAGTTCCGTGACCAGGACGGCGGTGGCCGCGACATCCTGCTGTTTATGGATAACATCTTCCGTTTCACTCAGGCGGGTAGTGAGGTGTCGGCACTTTTGGGCCGTATGCCAAGCGCCGTAGGTTATCAGCCTACACTTGCCAGTGAGATGGGTAAACTGCAGGAGCGCATCACCTCTACCAAGAGCGGCAGTATCACCTCGGTACAGGCTGTGTATGTGCCTGCCGACGACTTGACCGACCCTGCTCCCGCCACTACTTTCAACTTCCTTGACGCTACCACCGTGTTGAGCCGCAAGATTACTGAGCTGGGTATCTATCCCGCCGTTGACCCGTTGGCATCGACCTCACGCATCATGGATCCTAACATCATAGGCGAGGAACACTACAACGTGGCTCAGCGTGTTATCCACTTGTTGCAGAAGTATAATGAGCTTCAGGACATCATTGCCATCCTCGGTGTTGATGAGCTAAGCGACGAAGACAAGCTCGTGGTATCGCGCGCGCGTCGCGCCCAGCGCTTCCTCTCGCAGCCATTCTTCGTTGCCGAGCAGTTCACTGGCGTTCCGGGCGTGATGGTTCCGTTGAACGAGACCATCCGTGGCTTCAAGATGATTCTCGACGGCGAGGTTGACGACCTGCCCGAGCAGGCGTTCCTCAACGTGGGCACCATCGACGACGCCATCGCCAAGGGCAAGAAGCTGCTTGCTCAAGTGGGATAAAAAAATAAAAAGTTCCGTATGTTGCGATGCCATCGCAACATACTAAACAAGAAAACTATGACACTGAAAATCATATCGGCTGAAAAGATTGAATTTGAGGGCGAGATAGACCAAATCACCTTGCCTGGCGCTTTGGGCTCGTTCCAGATTCTTAACAACCATGCGGCTCTTATTTCGTCGCTTATTCCAGGCACAATGAGTTATGTGGCTGGTGAGACAACTACTAATCAAGAGATAAAGGGTGGCATTGTCGATGTGAAGGACAATGTGGTGAGTGTTTGTCTTTATTAAAACATAGATTATTGTAATTCTCTTTTATGAAGAAAGCAATAACAATAATAGTAACGCTGGTGATACTCGCGCTCATGGCGTGGGGGTATGCCCAGTCGGCAAGCCACAAAGGGCATGGCGACGGCAAGGTGAACCCCAAGGAGACCATCTTTGAGCACTTGGGCGATGCCTATGGCTGGGAAGTGCCGTTCTCGCACAGCAAGAGAATTCCGCTGCCCATCATTGTCTTTGACAAGGGAGGCTCTCCTCACTGCTTCATGTCGAGCCGCGTTACAGGTGGCGAGACCTACCAGGACGGCGATGCTGTATTCAAAATATCGACCGATGCCGAGGGTGGCTACAAGGGCAAACTCGTGCAGGTGGTTGATGGTGGCGAATACCGCCCGTGGGACTTCTCCATCACCAAGAACGTGCTTGGCATCCTCATTGCCGCGGCTCTGGTGATAATGATGGCTATGAGCCTGCGCAACTGGTATAAGAAGCAGGGCATGAAAGGTCCTAGAGGCATCAAGGGAATGCTTGAGCTGGTAATCGACTTTGTATATACCGACACCATCAAGCCCATCATGGGCAAGGAAGCGCCCAAGTATGGCCCCTACCTGCTCACAGCGTTCTTTTTCATCCTCACGATGAACCTGCTGGGATTGATAGTGATATTCCCTGGTGGCGCCAACCTCACCGGCAACCTTGCCGTGACAATGGTTCTGGCACTTGCCACATTCTTCATCACCAACATTACAGGCACCAAGCACTACTGGAAAGATATCTTCTGGCCCGATGTGCCTATAGCCCTCAAGTGTCCCGTGCCTATGATGCCCCTGATTGAGTTTCTCGGCATTTTGACAAAGCCCTTGGCACTGATGGTCCGTCTGTTTGCCAATATGCTTGGCGGTCACATGGTGGTGCTCGTGTTGATATTGCTCATCATGATATTTACCGAGATGTTTGGAGCCGCAGTAGGGGCAGGAACCGCCGTGATATCGGTGCTGCTGTCACTGTTCATGCTCCTTCTCGACACATTAATCAGCTTCATTCAGGCATTTGTGTTCACTCTGTTGTCAACCATCTTCATTTCGATGGCTCACATTCATGGCGAGCACGAACCCGCAACCGAATAATAAAAACAAATCAAATAATAACAACTTAAAATTTAAAGACTATGTTAGGATTAATTTTAGCTGAAGCAACAGCCCTGGGAACTCTGGGCGCTTGCATTGGTGCAGGTATCGCAGCTATCGCTGCTGGTATTGGTATTGGCCGCATCGGTGGGTCGGCAATGGAGTCGATTGCCCGTCAGCCAGAGTCAACTGGTGACATCCGTACCAACATGATTGTGATTGCCGCTCTTATCGAAGGTGTCGCTCTCATCGCTCTTATCGTTTGCATTCTCGCTCTCTTCGTTTAATAATCATTTAAAACAAGGTTTTTAGATGGAACTGTTTAAGCCTGAATTTGGCCTGGTATTCTGGATGTTTCTGGCATTTGCCTGCCTCTACTTCATCCTGGCGAGATGGGCGTGGCCTTTCATCATCAAGAGCATGGACGAACGTGCCTCCTTGATAGATAAGGGTGTGGCCTATGCGCAGGAGGCAAAGTCGCAACTCGACAATGCCAAAGCCGAGGCCGACGCACTCGTTGCCGACGCCCGCAAGCAACAGGCCGACATTTTGCGCGACGCAGCCAAGATGAAAACCGAAATCATCGAGCAGGCTAAGGCCGAGGCTGCTGTCGAGGCGAAGAAGGTGACCGATGCCGCTCAAGTGTCGATAGAACAGTCACGCAAAGAGAGTGAGCATCAGTTGCGCCAGGATGTGGGAGAATATGCCCTGCAGATTGCCGAGCAGGTGATACGCCGCAACATGAGCGACGACAAGGCTCAGCAAGACCTGGTGAAGAAACTATTGAACGAGGTTGAATCTCAAAACTAACCAAAACAATGAACGACGGACTTATCCCTAACCGATATGCCAAGGCGCTTTACAAGCTCTCGAAGGAGCGTGGCGACACTGCCCACATCTACAAAGAGATGAAGCAGCTCGATGCCGCCTATACTGTCGAGACAGGTTTGAAGAAGGCCGTGAACAACCCCTTCTTGCCTGTTGCCGACAAGCTCAAGCTGCTGTGCGCGGCATCGGGCGCTAAGCAGGATGGCACATCGGCAAAGTTCATGGAGTTGGTTATCAAGAACAACCGTATCGACTTTATGCGTGCCATCGCTCTCGCTTTCATGAAGCAATACCGCGAGCAGAATGGTATCGCAAAGGTTGAAATAGTCACCGCCATACCGCTTGGCGATGACGAGATTAATGGCATCATCGATGTGGTGAAAGAGCAGCTCGGCGACAAGACCATAGAGCTTACTAAGAAGGTCAATCCCGACCTCATAGGCGGCTTTACGGTTGATGTCGATTCGCGCGTGCTTGACGCATCGGTGAGAAATCAATTAGAAAAATTGCGTTTAAAACTCCTAAGTTAATAAGAGTGAGATGATAAACCCAAGTGAAATATCCGACATACTGAAACAGCAACTCAGCGACATCGAGAGCAAGGTGTCGTTTGAGGAAGTAGGTACAGTGCTTGAGGTGGGCGACGGCGTGGCTCATGTCTATGGACTCGAGAACGTTGAGGCCAACGAGCTCGTAGAGTTTGATAATGGCGTCACAGGCGTTGCCATGAACCTTGAGGAGAGCAACGTGGGTGTGATCCTCATGGACAAGGTCGATAGCGTCGCCGAGGGCATGAAAGTGCGCCGTACAGGCGAGATTGCTTCCATTCCCGTAGGCGAGGGGCTGCTAGGACGTGTAATCAACGTTTTGGGCGAGCCTATCGACGGCAAGGGACCCATTGAGGGCGAACTCGTGCGTCTGCCACTGGAGCGCAAGGCTCCTGGTGTTATCTTCCGTCAGCCTGTGAACCAACCTCTTCAAACCGGTCTAAAGGCCATCGACTCGATGATTCCCATTGGCCGTGGTCAGCGTGAGCTTATCATTGGCGACCGCCAGATTGGCAAGACTGCCATTGCTGTGGATACTATAATCAATCAAAAGTCGGGCTACGAGGCAGGCAAACCTGTGTATTGCATCTATGTGGCTATCGGTCAGAAGGCTTCGACTGTCGCTGCACTGGTCAACCAGCTCAATCAACACGGCGCCATGCCCTATAGCGTGGTGATTGCCGCCACTGCTGCCGACTCGGCATCGATGCGCTACTATGCGCCGTTTGCCGGTGCCGCCATTGGCGAGTACTTCCGTGATACCGGCCGCGACGCCCTCGTGGTCTATGACGACCTGTCGAAGCAGGCTGTCGCTTACCGTGAGATTTCGCTTATCCTCAAGCGACCCTCAGGTCGTGAGGCTTATCCAGGCGACATCTTCTACCTCCATAGCCGTTTGCTCGAGCGTGCCGCTAAAATCAACGAGAACCAGCGTGTCGCCGAGGCGATGAACGACCTCCCCGAGGCTCTGAAAGGCAAGGTAAAGGGTGGTGGCTCATTGACGGCGCTTCCCATTATCGAGACCCAGGCTGGCGACGTGAGTGCTTATATTCCCACTAACGTGATTTCGATTACCGACGGACAGATTTACCTCGAGACGGCGTTGTTCAACAACGGTATCCGTCCGGCTGTGAATGTGGGTATCTCGGTGTCGCGTGTGGGTGGTAACGCCCAAATCAAGGCAATGAAGAAAGTGGCTGGCACACTTAAGATCGCCCAAGCCCAGTTCCGTGAACTGGAGTCGTTCACCAAGTTTGGTGGTGACATCGACCCGGTTACCGCACGCACCATCGACACCGGCCGCAAGAACGAGCGTTTGCTTGTTCAACCACAATATCTGCCTGTTCCCGTTGAAGAGCAGATTGCAGTGATATATTGTGGCGTTAACGGCTTACTTGAGAACGTGCCTATGGACAAGGTGGCAGAGTTTGAGCAGCTGCTCATCCAGTATCTTCACGCCAAGCATCAGGCCGATGTGCTCGATGTGCTCAAGAGCGGCAAAATCGATGACGACGTGATGGCGAAGCTCAAGGATGCCGCCTCCGAGATTTCGGGAAAGTATCAGGCTTGAAATATTGTTGATTTTTAAGGTTTAAAACTAGTTAATGGCAACACTTCGAGAACTTAAAGGACGCATTGGCTCGGTAGCCTCTACCGAGAAGACCACAAGCGCGATGAAGATGATTTCGTCGGCCAAGATGCACAAGTTCACGGGCATGGTACACCGCCTCAAGCCCTATCGTGGCATGGTGCGCGACGTGCTGAAACACTTGCTTGTCACCGACCAGGAATTTTCCTCGCCATTGATTGAGTCGCGCGAGGTGAGCAATGTGGCAATTGTTGTCTTCGGCAGTGATGACGGACTCTGTGGAGCTTACAATATCAACATCTTCAAGCAACTGCTCACGGCAATTGACGAGTTGCGCAAGCAATATGGCAAGAACGTGAAAATCACCGTTATTCCCATTGGCAAGAAGATGGTGAAGGCAGTAAGTAAGATTGAGACCGCAAGTATCAAAGTGGAGAGAGTGGAATATATGAGCACCCGCAGCACCTTGGAGCAGCTCTCCGACTTTACCGAACTGCTGAGAAGTCGCTTCGTTGACCATGTGTATGACCGTGTGGATATTGCTTACATGAGATTTGAGACCACAAGCCGTCAAGTTATGCATCACGAGCAGTTGTTGCCGTTGAGTGCCGAAGCGCTTGCTAAGGACATTGACCCCAAAGAGGCGTGCAGCCCATGCATCTTTGAACCCGATGCTAACAGCATCTTCAACAGCGTGCTGCCACTTCACCTGCGTGCCACCATGCAGGAGGTGTTTGTCTCCAGCTCAGCATCGGAGCAGGCGTCACGCGTGATGGCTATGCAGATTGCCAGCGACAATGCTGCCGAACTGCTCGAGGAGTTGAACCTGGAATACAACAAATTGCGTCAGCAAAGCATCACCACCGAGTTGCTTGATATACTTGGTGGACAAGTTGAGAGATAGTATTTAAGAAATAAAAAGTGCCAATGAGCAAATCTTTTTATGCCTGTTTGCTTGTGGCGCGCAAGATAAATAAATCAAAGGCATAAGTTATCGGTGTGCCGCACAATCAAGCACACCACCGACAAAACATAATTATGAACATCAAGGAGTATTTCTCTTCAATATTTACGGGTGCCCATAGCCTCATCAAGGGTATGGAGGTGACTGGTAAAGAACTCTTTACCAAGAAGGTCACCGAGCAATATCCCGAGAATAGGGCAGAGCTTGAAATTCCCGAGAGATTTAGAGCCACGTTGCAGTTCATCTATGACGAGGAGGGTTATCACAAGTGCATCGCCTGCAAGACGTGCGAGCGCAATTGCCCCAATGGCACGATACAAATCATCACTCGCATGGTTGACCTGCCCAACGGCAAGAAGAAGATGAAGCTCGACAAGTATATGTACGACTTGGGAAGCTGCACCTTCTGCGGGCTGTGTGTCACCAGCTGTCCCACCGATGCCATCAAGTTCTCTAACGACTTTGAGCAGGCGGTGTTCCGCCGTGAGGCACTTCTCAAGCAGCTCAATTACCTGCCCGAGAAAGAGAAACCCGCTCCTGAGCCCGCCGCCAAGCCTGCTGCCGCTCCTAAGCCTGAGGCAAAGCCCGCCGAGAAGGAGGAGGCAAAGCCTGAGGTCAAGCCCGTCGAGAAGGCTGAGGCTGCCGAGTTGGCACAGACCGATGTTCAGTCACCTAACGACAATAAAAAAGAATAATAATATGGAAATTGGAAATGTAATCATGTATTTCGTGTTCGCGCTGGCGATCATCGTCTTCTCGGTGCTCACAGTGACGACGAAGAAGATTTTGCGCTCAGCAACCTATCTGTTGTTTGTGCTACTGGCGACTGCCGGCATTTACTTCCAGATGGATTATGAGTTCTTGGGTGCTACACAAATTGCCGTTTATGCCGGTGGTATAGTCGTCTTGTTTGTGTTTGCTATCATGCTCACCCACAAGCCTGGCGAGGACTCCGACGCTCTCACGTCACATCGTAGGGCGATGGGGCTCACGGCATGTGGACTGGGAGTGCTGGTGTGTGGCGCCGCACTTTTCAGCTTTGTGAAGATTAAAGAAGCTGTGGAGTTGGCGGCTGCCGACAATTACACTATCGACAAGTTAGGCTCCGACTTGCTCAGTAACAAAGGCTACCTGTTGCCCTTTGAGGCGCTGAGCGTGTTGCTGCTGGCTTGTATCATTGGTGCTATAGTTATTGCCCGTAAACGTTAAAAAAGAAAGGAGAGAAGAAAATGAAACTATCATTATTAATGTATCTCATTCCGAGCCTCATCATGTTTGGATGTGGTGTTTACGGGTTCATCACCCGCAAGAATATGATTGCGATGTTGATATCGCTGGAGTTGATGCTCAATGCCGTTGACATCAATTTTGCGGTATTCAACCGTTACTTGTTCCCCGCAGGCCACGAAGGCATGTTCTTCAGCTTGTTTGCCATAGCGATTGCCGCTGCCGAGACTGCCGTGGCGATAGCTATCATCATCAACGTGTATAGGGTGGCTAAGAAAGTTGATATTAATCAAATTACTAAAATGAAATTCTAAACAGTTATGCAAATACTAGATAGTACAATATACGTTCTTGCCATACCACTGTTCATGTTCCTGTTCCTGGGGCTTGTGGGCACTAAGATGCCTCGCAAGATTACCGGTGTGCTGGGAGTGCTGGGAATGGCTGTGACTACAGTGCTGGCTTATACCATAGCGTTTGTTTATTTCTTTGGTGAAGGACCTCAGAAGGTCGATGGTATATATCAACAGTTGGTTCCTACCGATTGGACTTGGCTCTCGTTCTATGCCGACAAGCTAGTGGTGAGGCTAGGTGTGCTTCTCGACCCAATCTCGGCAATGATGCTGGTGGTTATCAGCACGGTGTCGTTTATGGTTCACCTCTATAGCTTGGGCTATATGAGCGACCACGACGGCAACCCCGAGAAAGGTTTCCAACGTTACTATGCCGACTTGGCGTTGTTCACCTTCTCGATGCTCGGACTCGTTGTCTCGACCAACATCTTCCAGATGTTCATCTTCTTTGAGATGGTGGGTGTATCATCCTATCTGCTCATTGGTTTCTACTATGGTCTGCAACCTGCCAACCACGCGTCGAAGAAGGCGTTTATCGTCACTCGTCTTGCCGACTTGTTCTTCCTTATCGGTATCTTGATTCTTTCTTATTACACCAAGACATTCGACTTCATCAATATTATGGGCAAGAATGGCGGAGAGGTGTGCAACGCGTTCACCAGTGCTCAAGGACTCACATTCATGGGTTGCTCGGTAACTGGCTGGGCGTTGACCTTCATCTTCATTGGCGGCGCAGGTAAGAGTGCGATGTATCCGTTGCACATCTGGCTGCCCGACGCGATGGAGGGTCCCACTCCCGTCTCGGCGCTTATCCATGCCGCCACAATGGTTGTGGCTGGTGTGTTCCTGGTAGCCCGCCTGTTCCCGCTCTATGTGCTGGAGCAGGGCGCGATGGACATCATCTGCGTAGTGGGAGCGTTCACCGCCTTCTATGCTGCGGCAATAGCCTGCACCCAGAGCGACATCAAGCGCGCGCTGGCGTTCTCTACCATCTCCCAGATTGCCTTCATGATGACCTCGCTTGCTGTGAGCTCGGCTCAGGGTCAGCTAATAGGCGGTCATGAGGCAGGACTCGGCTACATGGCGTCGATGTTCCACCTGTTCACTCACGCTATGTTCAAGGCGTTGCTCTTCCTGTGCGCCGGTGCCATCATCCATGCCGTTCACAGCAACGAGAACAGCAAGATGCACGGTCTGCACAAATACATGCCCATCACAAGCATCGCCTTCCTTATCGGCTGCTTGGCGATTGCAGGTATTCCTCCCTTTGCTGGCTTCTTCAGTAAGGACGAGATTCTCGTGGCTTGCTATGAGAAGGGCTTAGGCTGGGGCTTGTGGATGAGCATGGTTGCCGGTATGACAGCGTTCTACATGTTCCGCATCTACTACCTCATCTTCTTCTGGAAGAAACATGAGGTTCATGGCGAGCACGCTCCAAAAGACCAACCCTGGACCATGACAGTGCCGTTGATTGTGCTGGCGCTCATCTCATGTGTGGCAGGATTTGTGCCCTTCGGCGACCTCGTCACCTGGAACGGTCATGCACTTGAGACTCACATGAACTGGCAGATTGCCGGCGTGAGCGTGGGTATTGCTATGGTAGGCATTGGACTTGCGACAGTGATGTACTGGAAAGAGAATCCGCTTCCCGACAAGATGGCGTCGATGTTCAAGGGTTTGTGGACAGCAAGCTACAAGCGCTTCTATATGGACGAGCTTTACCAGTTCATTACCCACAAGGTTATCTTCCAGGGTATCAGCAAGCCCATTGCTTGGTTTGACCGCACTATTATCGACGGTTTCTTCAATCTCATGGGCAATGTCACCAACAGTGCCTCCTACGGCATCCGCAAGATGCAGTCGGGCAGTGTGCAGGGTTATGTGTCCTATTATATCATTGGTGCTATGCTGCTGGCAGCCATCACCGGTGTAGTGATTCTTTGCATTTAATCAACGGTTCTAAATAACAGTAAAGATTATGGAAATATTTTCTAATATACTTATTTATTTCGTGATAATCCCCGTGCTTACTCTTACCGGCCTGGCGCTGACCAAGAACAAGGGCATTGATGCGATTAGGGCCGTTTCCGTGACAGGCGCCACAGCATTGGTGGCTATGGCTATATATCTTGTGTATATCTTCCTCAAGGCACGTTCATTGGGCAATACCGATGACATGATATTGCAGACAAGTGTAACTTGGTATGAACCTCTAAATATCAAACTCGCGTTAGGCGTGGATGGCGTCTCGGTGGTGATGATACTGCTCTCGGCGTTTATCGTCTTTGCCGGTGTCTTCGCGTCGTGGAAGATGGACCCGCTGCCCAAGCAGTTCTTCCTGTGGTTCTTCTTGCTCTCGACGGGTGTGTTTGGCTTCTTCATCAGCGTGGACCTCTTCACCATGTTCATGTTCTATGAGGTGGCACTGATCCCGATGTACCTGCTCATTGGCGTGTGGGGTAGTGGTAACAAGACCTATAGCGCCATGAAGCTCACCCTCATGCTGATGGGTGGCTCGGCGTTCCTGATGCTGGGTATCATTGGCATCTACTTCCATTCCTCTCCCGAGGGTCAGCCTCTCACAATGAACCTGCTTGAGATAGCGAAGAACGACGCCATTCCTCACGATTGGCAGTATTACCTATTCCCGCTCACCTTCGTGGGATTTGGTGTGCTGGGAGCGATGTTCCCGTTCCACACTTGGTCGCCCGACGGTCATGCCAGCGCGCCCACTGCGGTGTCGATGCTCCATGCTGGCGTGCTGATGAAGCTGGGAGGTTATGGCTGCTTCCGCATCGCCATCTACCTCATGCCTTTCGCTGCCCAGCAGATGGGATGGATATTCTTGACCTTGACAGGCATCAGCATCGTGTATGGCGCCTTCAGCGCGTGTGTTCAGACCGACCTCAAGTACATCAACGCTTACTCGTCGGTTAGCCACTGCGGTATGGTGCTCTTCGCAATCTTGATGTTCAACAGCACTGCTATGACTGGTGCTGTGCTCCAGATGCTCTCACACGGACTGATGACAGCCTTGTTCTTCGCCCTCATCGGTATGATTTACGGCCGCACCCACACCCGCGACATCCGCGAGATGGGCGGCTTGATGCACATCATGCCTTACTTGGGCGTGGGATATGTGATTGCCGGTTTCGCCTCGTTAGGTTTGCCAGGTTTGAGCGGCTTCGTTGCCGAGATGACGATATTTGTAGGCTCGTTTGAGCACACCGATATGTTCCACCGCGTGCTCACCATCGCCGCTACTACATCGATTGTCATCACAGCGGTCTATATCCTGCGCGTTGTGGGCAAGCTGCTCTATGGCGCTGTGCAGAACGAGCATCACCGCACTCTCACCGATGCCGAGCCCACCGAGCGTATTTCCACAGCTACTCTCATTATTGCAGTGGCAATCATCGGCTGTTTCCCCAATTTCTTCATCAACATCATCCGCGACAGCTTCGATCCTGTGGTGAAGGCTTTGACAAGTGTTATGTAATAATAGTGTAGAATTAAAAAAGATAAGATATAATTATGAATATAGATTATTCTCAGTTTTTAATGATGCCTCAAGAGTTAGGACTGCTTGCAGTGTTCTTGCTCGTATTCTTATATGACACTTTCATGCCTAAATCGACGCAGAAGGGGTTGCCATTGTTTGCGACCATCGCGTTTGGCATCTATATGATATTAGGATTCTTGCCAGTCAAGGAAGGTTTGATATTTGGCGATATGTTCCAGGCCGACAAAGCCACCTGGGCTATCAAGAACATCCTCAACATTGGCACTTTCATCGTGCTGCTGCAGGCGGTGAAGTGGGCTAATAGCGACTTCGTGGCGATTCGTCGTGGCGAGTTCTATGAGCTTATCCTGCTCACCCTCTTTGGCATGTACCTGATGATTTCGGCACGCCACTTCCTGCTGTTTGTCATCGGTCTAGAGACTGCCTCGCTGCCATTGGCAACTCTTGTGGCTTTCGAGAAGAAGCACTACGAGAGCCATGAGGCAGCCGCAAAATATGTGTTCACGGCGGTGTTCTCGTCGGCAATCATGCTGATGGGACTCTCGTTTGTGTATGCCCTCTCGGGTGGAAACCTCTATTTCAACCAGTTGGCGACCTATCTGGTGGGTGAGCCCTCATTGTTGCTCATCCTTGCTCTGGCATTCTTCATTGCCGGTGTGGGATTTAAACTCTCGCTCGTGCCGTTCCACCTGTGGACTGCCGACGTTTATCAGGGCGCGCCAACTATGGTTACCAGCTATCTGTCGGTAATCAGCAAGGGATCGGCGGCTTTCGCCTTCTTCATCATCTTGGTGCAGGTGTTTGGCTCTGCCTATGCCGACGTGTGGCAGTGGATGCTCTATGCAGTGATTATCATCACCATCACCGTGGGTAACCTCTTCGCCATCCGCCAGCGCAATCTCAAGCGCTTCTTGGCGTTCTCGTCAATCTCGCAGGCTGGTTACATCATGCTCGGCGTGATAGCCGCCAATGCCGTGGGAATGGCGTCGATGATGTATTACATTCTGGTTTACATCTTCAGCAACCTCGCCGCCTTCGGCGTGATTGCCGTGATAGAGCGCTATACCGGCAAGGTGACAACTGATGACTATAACGGCTTGTTCAAGACCAATCCGTGGCTAGCCTTCGTGATGATGCTCGCTATGTTCTCGTTGGGTGGTATTCCTCCATTCGCAGGATTCTTCAGCAAGTTCTTCATCTTTGTGGGCGCGGCTCAGACGGGCAGTGTGGCAATCTACGTTCTCGTCTTGATTGCGTTGATTAACACTATCATCTCGCTCTACTACTACCTGCTGGTGGTGAAGGCGATGTTTATCCGCCAGGACGAGTGCGCGATACCAACTCTCAAGTCGCACTGGACCGAGAAAGCAGGGTTAATAATCTGCACCCTCGGTATCATCCTAATTGGTCTCATCAGCAGCATCTACACTGGCTTGAGCGGCATCACAGCATCGGTCAGTGATGTGTTCGCAATGATATAAGAACCTTCTAATAATGAAAATCTAGGGCAAAGGAGTGACTTTCACGTCACTCCTTTGCCGTTTTTAGGGAAGTGTTTTTTAGGCGACGGTGTTGCCTACTAACGCGAGTTCGGGATAAGATTATCATAAAATGGCAATGCCATGCTCTCGATT
>FLNZ01003250.1_pt1 | contig 26972 bp, 22 predicted proteins | sample 1140391 | NCBI WGS metagenome assembly FLNZ01 (sample SAMEA3878171, study PRJEB12797) | bioreactor metagenome | biome: Moose rumen | place: Sweden | collected 2011-10 | reverse complement strand
GATTGCCTACCCCACCCCTGCCCCTCCCCTCAAAAGGGAGGGGAGTTGGGAGTTTAGTGCTGCCACAGTCTCCCCTCGTAGGTGCGGCGCACCGACCAGCCAAACGGGACTCCCCGCCCCTTTTGAGGGGAGGGGGCAGGGGTGGGGTAAACAAGAGGATATGGTTATTCCCCGCCCCTGTGAGGGGTACGAAATTTGTTGCGAATGTTGCAAGTGTTGCACCAAGTTTTTTTCGCCCCTCCCCTCAAAAGGGAGGGGGGTTGGGAGTTTAGTGCTGCCACAGTCTCCCCTCGTAGGTGGCGGCGCACCGACCAGCCAAACGGGACTCCCCGCCCCTATGAGGGGAGGGGGCAGGGGTGGGGTAAACAAGAGGATATGGTTATTCCCCGCCCCTGTGAGGGTACGAAATTTGTTGCAAATGTTGCAAATGTTGCACCGAGTTTTTTTTCACTTTTCGCCTATATTATATTATATTTATATTATATTATAATATGCCAATATAGTAATCATGATAATATATAGGGGGTCACAGCCCCGAAGCGGCGTGCAACAAATGCAACAAATGCAACAAAATGCAACAAAAGCGTAAAGAAGTCGGTAAAGAAATCCCCCGTTTCTCTTTACGGATTTCTTTACGCGCCCTTTTTTTCTTGTCGCTCTTCGTGTTTGTGTGTACCTTTGCACTGGTGATTCGAGGTCGCGACCGAAGCACCGAGACGTTCTTTGAAATTCGTTTGCTAAAATTGTTGCATTTGTTGCATTTGTTGCATTAAGAAATGAGAAGACTTTCAACTTTCAACTTTCAACTTTCAATTTTAATCGTATCTTATATATAAGACAGAATCCCCCCTATTCTTTCAGTACGAACCTGCGGTAGTAGGAAAGGCAGAGCGTGGTAAGGGGAAGGGCAATGATGAGCCCGATGAATCCCAGCAGCGAGCCCCATACCGACAGGGACAACAGTATGACGGCAGGGTTGAGCCCCATGACATGACCCATGATGCGCGGCGTGAGGTACATGTCCTGTATGGCCTGCACCACGGCAAACACCGCCAGTGCCATGAGCAGGATAATCCAAAAGTTCTGTCCCGTCTCGATGCTCTTCATCAGTGCCAGGACGATGGTGGGTATGAAGCCGATGAGTTGCAGGTAGGGCACCAGATTGAGGATGCCGATAAACAATCCGAGGCCGATGGCAAGGGGGAAGTCAATAATGAGAAACCCGATGGAGAACAGGATGCCTACGATAAGTGCAATGAGCGACTGCCCACGGAAATAGGAGTTCATGCCGTGCTCCACATCGGAGACAAGCCCTGTGAAGAACTCGCGCTTGTCGGCAGGAATCAGCCGCACCCAACCCTCTGACAGCTTTTCGTAGTCAAGAAGGATGAAAAACATATAGAGGAATACCACGAACACCACAAAGATGCCGACAATGAAGCCCAATGCCTGATAGATGAAGTCCCATGCTTGTCCGAGAGCCGTGCGCAGGGCGTCCATCACATTGTCCTGCTGAATCAATTGCACGATATTGTTCTCATTGAGGAAACGCTCGTAGAACTGCCTTATGCTCTCTGTGATGCCGCTCTCGCCCATATACTGCTGCGCAATGGGCACAATATAGGTACCGAGTTTTGTCGCCTCGTCGATGAGGGGCGGCACTATAAGGAGCATCACTCCCGTGGCCACACCAAAGACAGCGACCAGTGCTGCCACGATGCTGACTACACGGTTGCGCAACCGGCAACGGTACTGCAGGAAACACACCAGCGGATAGAGCATATACGCCAACAGCCAGGCGATGAAGAAAGGCAGCAATACAGAACTGAGCTGCTTGATGAGCAACCCGATTCCAACGATGAGCAGTATGAGTGTCATACTGCGGATGAAACGGTCAAATGTTATCTTCTTTTCCATCGCTTTTCAATCTTTCAACTTTCAACTTTCAACTTTCAACTTGTCTCATTGCTTCCTGATAACAATGTCGGCAGAGGGGTTCGTATTCCTGTTTCTCGCCAAGCATCACCTGTTTGTCGCCCTCCACAATGCGGTGACTCACGTATGCCAGGGCACCACAGCGCACACAGATGGCATGCTGCTTGCTCACATCATCAGCAATGGCACACAAGGCAGGCATCGGACCAAAGGGGCGACCCTGGAAATCAAGGTCAAGTCCAGCCACGATGACACGCACTCCACGCGCGGCCAGTTCCTGGCATACATCCACGATGCCCGGGTCGAAGAACTGCGCTTCGTCAATGCCCACCACCTCATTGTCGGCAGCCATCAGCAAGATGCTCGCCGACGAATCGACGGGTGTAGAGGGAATGCTGGTGCCCTCGTGCGTCACGACATCTTCGTCCGAGTAGCGCGTGTCTATGGCAGGTTTGAATATCTCCACCTTCTGCCTGGCAAACTTCGCCCGTTTCATGCGGCGAATCAGTTCCTCCGTCTTGCCCGAGAACATCGAACCGCATATCACTTCCACGCGCCCCTGACGCATGATTTCTCCGTTTCTTTCTGCTATAGTCAATGACATGTGAGTACTGTTTTCTGCAACAAAGGTACGACAATAAATTAAAAATGAAAAATTAAAAGGGAAAAATTAAGTACCTAAAACGCATGTTAAAGGTACGACAATAAATTAAAAATGAAAAATTAAAAAGGAAAAATTAAGAGGGTCTTTTCAACTTTCAACTTTTATTCGTATCTTTGCAGTCGCTACGCGAAATCGTAAATCTTAAATCGTAAAATAGTAATAAATTTATGAGTTTTAACAGAATTACCGCTGCCGAGGCTGCAGCGATGGTGAAGAATGGCCAAACCATTGGCCTGAGTGGTTTTACACCTGCCGGAACGGCAAAGATGGTGACCGCAGAAATAGCAAAAATGGCTGAAGCGGAGCACGCTGCCGGCCGCCCTTTCAAAGTAAGCATCTTCACGGGCGCATCGACGGGACAGAGTTGCGATGGAGACATGTCTAATGCGCACGCCATCGACTTCCGTGCTCCCTACACCACCAATCCCGACTTCCGTAAGCACGTGAACCTGAACGAACTGAACTATAGCGACCTGAACCTCTCGAACATGGCCACGCAGATTCGCCAGGGCTATCTGGGTCCGGTCAATTGGGCTATCATTGAGGCTTGTGCCGTAGAGCAGGTGGCGGGCAAGGCTCACATCTACCTGACCGCCGCCGGCGGCATTGCTCCCACGGTGTGCCGTCTGGCCACTGAGGGCATCATCATTGAGTTGAACGCTTTCCACGAGCGCAGCGGCATGGGCATCCACGATGTATATGAGATTCAGGACCACCCCTTCCGCACTCCTATCATGATTACAAAGCCCAGCGACCGCATCGGTAAGCCCTACATCGAGGTGGACGCCGACCGCATCGTGGGCGTGGTGGAGGGTGATGTGCCCGACGAGGCCCGCTCCTTCAAGGACCCTGACCCCATTACCACACAGATTGGTCAGAATGTGGCTGACTTCCTGCTTGCCAACATGAAGTGCGGCAAGATTCCTCCCACATTCCTTAACCTGCAGAGCGGTGTGGGCAGCGGTGCCAATGCCGTGTTGGGCGCATTGGGCCAGTGCCCCGAAGTTCCTGACTTCAACATCTATACCGAGGTGCTGCAGGATGCGCCCATTGAACTGATGCGCGAGGGTCGTGTACTTTCTGCTTCGGCTTGTTCGCTGACGGTGACCAACGAATGTATGAAGGGAATCTACCGCGACATGGACTTCTTCAAGGACAAACTCGTGCTGCGCCCCTCGGAAATCTCAAACAACCCCGAGGTCATTGCCCGCATCGGCGTTTGTTCGCTGAACACCGCCATCGAGGTGGACCTCTACGGACACGTCAACTCTACGAAGATTTGTGGTACAAAGATGATGAACGGCATCGGTGGAAGTGCCGACTTCACGAACAACGCTTACCTCAGCATCTTCACCTGTGGCTCTACGACCAAGGGCGGTGCTATCAGCAGCATCGTGCCCTTCGCCAGTCACATCGACCATACAAACCATTTCGTCAATGCCGTCATCACCGAATACGGTGTGGCAGACCTGCGGCACAAGAGCGATATGCAGAAGGCTGAGGAACTCATCAAGGTGGCTCATCCCGACTATCGCCCCATGCTGCGCGACTATCTGAAGTATGCCGAGAAGACCAGCGGTCACACTCACCACTGTCTCTCTGCTGCCTTCGCCATGCACGACACGTTCCTGCGCAAAGGCGACATGCGCCTGACCGACTGGGCTGAGTATGTGAAGTGAGTTAAACCTGAATAATACCATGGAAAAGAACGAACTGAAAGTGATTGTGGACCGCTTTGCCATTACGGGTACAATCAGCGAAATCAAGCCTTTGGGTGAGGGGCTCATCAACGATACCTACAAGGTGGTTACTGCCGAGGCTTCGGAACCCGATTATGTGTTGCAACGTGTCAACCACCATGTTTTTCCCGATGTGGACATGGTCATGCGCAACATCGAGGCTGTGACCTCTCACATTCGCAAGAAACTGGAGGCTGCAGGTGAGGACGACATTGAGCGCAAGGTGCTGCGGTTCATTCCACTTGCCTCTGATGGTGAGGGACAGACAGCGTCTCTTTATCTGAAGGTTGACCCTTCGGACGGAGGAGAGCCCTCATACTGGCGGCTGATGGTGTTCATCCCGAATGCCATTACGAAGCAAGCCGTGGACCCTGAGTCGAGTCGCGATGCGGGTCGTGCCTTCGGTCGCTTCCAGGCTATGCTGGCTGACATTCCCGTACAGTTAGGAGAGACCATCAAGGATTTCCACAATATGGAGTTCCGCCTCCGGCAGTTGCGCGAGGTGGTGAGCCAGGACCCTGTCGGCCGCGTACACGAACCACAAGTGCAGCGTCTGCTGCAGGAGATAGATGGCCGTGCTCGCGAAATGACCAAGGCAGAGCGCATGGGGCGTGAAGGCATTCTGCCCAGGCGCGTGTGCCACTGCGATACGAAGGTGAATAATATGATGTTCAACAATCGGAATGAGGTGTTGTGTGTGATAGACCTTGACACTGTCATGCCGAACTTCATATTCTCGGACTATGGAGATTTCCTGCGTACTGCAGCCAACCGCGTGGCAGAAGACTGCGCCGACATGTCGGCTGTAGGCTTTCGTATGGACATCTTCCGTGCCTTCACTGAGGGCTACCTGCAATCCGCACGCTCCTTCTTGCTGCCCGTGGAGATAGAGAACCTGCCATACGCCGCTGCTCTGTTCCCCTACATGCAGTGCGTTCGTTTCCTTTGGGACTATCTGTCGGGCGACAAGTATTGGAAATGCCAGTACAAGGAACACAACTTCGTGCGGGCCAACAACCAGTTCCACCTATTGCGAAGCGTCGAGGAACATTATTCTGAAATGCAGGCGTTCATCCATCAGTGTCTGGCATAAGAACAAAGGCTCCCTGACACAAACGGGGAGCCTTTGTTCTTTTACAATTTCCGGACGAAGGTATTCTTATTACTTATAGATTAGTGTAGTCAGCCTTTCGGGTTGCAACACCTCTTGGGCTGTGTCCCAAAGTTGGGTGGCTGTGAGGCTGTCAATGTCGGCTTGCATTTGTTCCAAAGTCTTTGGCGGCTGGTTGTGCAGGAGACGGGTGCCCAGACCTATTGCTACATTCTCGCCATTCTCCCACGAAAGAGCCAACTGACCCTTAAATTGTCTTTTTGCCGACTGCAACTGGGAGGGCGTAAGTGGAGCATCCAGCATACGTTGTATCTCACGGACAACCAGTCGGCGACAACGCTCGACATCAGACGGGGCACAACCAAAATAGGTAGTCCATACGCCCGCATCGGTGTAGTGGGCAAGTACGGTTTCCACCGTATATACCAGTCCGCGACGCTCGCGCAAGGATACATTGAGGAGTGAGTTCATACCCGGACCTCCCAGAATATTGCTGAGCAGGCGAAGCGGAATGCATCGCGCATCGCCAAGGGGGTAAGCATGGCAACCCATGATGACATGGGCTTGGTGGGTGTGTTTGTCTTTGCATTGGACTTTTGGGAGGTAAGAGGTAGGAGGTAGTTCTTTTGGGAGGTAAGAGGTAGGAGGTAGGAGGTAAGAGGACACTTTTGCCTCTTGAGAACTATTCTGCAAGTCTGATACATTACTCTTACCTCTTACCTCTTGCCCCTTACCTCTTATTACCTCTTGCCCCTTACCTCCTATGACATCCGTCATCCTGACATCCCCCAGCACGAACAGCACCATGCGGCTGGGGTCATAGAGACGGTGCGTAAATGCCAGCAGGTCTTCGCTGTGATACTGACGCAGGTGTTCGGCATCGCCAAGTATGTTACGGCCAAGTGGGTGGTTTTGGAAAAGCAATGCTTCGTAGTCGTCGAATATGAGTTCCGATGGCGAGTCGTTATAACTTTCTATCTCGTCGCACACGACCTCCACCTCACGCTCCAGATGTGGTTGGGGAAAAGTGCTGTGAAGTGTAATGTCAAGCAAAAGGTCGATGGCACGGCGAAAATGGCTACGCAGGCACGAGCAATAATAGACGGTATGTTCCTTTGCCGTGAAGGCATTGAGGTCGCCTCCCACACGTTCCATGCGGTTGAGTATGTGCCATGAACTACGGCGCTCGGTGCCTTTGAAGGACATGTGTTCCACGAGGTGTGCCATGCCCGACTCTGTGTCGAGTTGGTCGCGGGTTCCAGCAGCCACAGCAATGCCACAGTACACCACTTGGCCTGGACGATGGGCAACAAGTACGCGCATACCGTTGTCTAAATCAACGACTTCACAATTTGACGATTTCATGATTTGAGATTCTTAAGGTAAAGCAGGCTTTCTGGTCCCATATTGAACAGGAGGTCCACAATGCTGAGGTCGGCCATAAAGCCATGACGGTCGGAAAAGAGTTGATAGTAAGGAGGAAAATTCTGGAGGTAACCTCTTACCTCTTGCCCCTTACCTCTTACCTCTTGCTCCTTACCTCCTAATTCCTCCCACACCATCTCCTGCAGTGCCTGGTTATAGTCCACAAGAAATGCCCACCGCTTCTCATAGAATGGAGCAAAGTCATCGGCATAGAACTCAAAGAAAGGGGTGCGGCCATAACTGCTTTGGAGGGCATTCCAATGGATGTGGCGCCAGTTGCCGTGGTCGCTGATGCGTATGTCGCGCATGGGAGTGTGATAAGGCACGAACTTCACCACGGGAATGGTCAGAGCCAAGGGTCCGTTGGGCGAAGCGATGTAGCAGCGGTTGCGAAGCGTCTGCTTGCGGTAGGGCTCGTCCGTGTCGATGCAATAGGTATCGCACTGCGCCATGCGGGCGTAGTAGGATATGGGGGCGAGGTAGTAGGAGGGAAAGAGGTTCATTTTATGTGCTCCACCCAACGGAACAGACGGTTCCATCGAATACCGCCATTGAAGGCTCCGTAGTCCTTGTCCTTCGAGAACCAAATCATGATGGGCTTGCCCACAATGTGGTCTTCAGGCACAAAACCCCAATAGCGCGAGTCGGCAGAGTTGTGACGGTTATCACCCTGCATCCAATAGTAATCCATCTTGAAGGTGTAGGATGTCGCAATCTCTCCGTTGATGAGGATGTCCCCCTTGTCGTTTACCTCCAGCGTATTGCCTTCGTATTCCTTGATGCAACGCTCGTAAACGGGCAGGTTGTTGAGGTCCAGTGTGATGCTGGCTCCCTTGGCAGGAATCCAGATGGGGCCATAATTGTCACAAGTCCAATGTGTATTGCCATTGAGGGGATAGAGGGGGCGGTCGGTGTCGGCAGGCATCAGTTCCACCTTTGTCACCAAGTCGGGACGCGCCTCCATGGCTTCCTTCATCTTTTGCGTCAAGGGACAGAACCCCAATTGATATAGAGTGCGCAGGTCATCGAAGGACAGCCTGATTTCCTTAATGAAATCCTCGGGCAGCCGCCCCGTCAGTTCCACACGGTAGTTGTACTGCACATTGTCGGGTTCCTTGTTGGCAATGCCGTCGAGGTAAACAATGCGGTCCTTGATTTCCAATGTCTGTCCAGGCAGTCCCACACAGCGCTTGACATAGTTCTCGCGACGGTCCACGGGTCGCCATGTCACTTCGCCAAACTCTTGCCTATTCTGCTTGATGTAGCTGCGGCCCAAGGCATAAAATTTTTCGTAACATCTTCGACGATTGAGGGCATCCATACTATCCAATTGAAGTTTTCCATAGTTTTGCTCATAGATTTGCTGACCATATATGTAGCAAAGGGCGTAGAAGTCGGAGTTTTGCTGTGCCAAAGCCACCGTGTCGCCAGTGGGGTAGTTGAAGACGACAATGTCATTGAGTTGTACGGGTTTCGGCGAAATGCGCTTATACTTCCATTGCGGTTTTGTGATGTAACTCTTCAGTCCGCCGATAGGTAATGTATGCTGGCAAAGTGGCATGGAAAGCGGTGTCATCGGGGCACGCGGTCCGTAAGCGGTCTTCGATACATAAAGGTAGTCACCCACAAGGAGACTCTTCTCCAATGAACTTGAAGGAATGGTATAGTTCTGGAAGATGTAGATGTTGACAAAATAGACTGCCACCAAGGCAAACACGATGGCATCCACCCAACTCATGATGGTGCGCGTCACGGGGTTCTCAAGGTCTTTCCACCAGCCCCAGTTCACCTTGCGGGTGACATAGGCATCAAAGACAAAGGGCACCGTGAGGTAACCCCACCACGAAGCGCGAATCCAGATGAGAAAAGCAATCAGCAACAGACTGAGCACGATGCCGTAGGCCCAATCCTTCCAAGTGCGTTTATGTTCGTCGAGTTTTTTCATAATCTTTTGTTTTTTTAGAGTCTTTATGGACTACAGGGATTTTATTAAAAGTTAAACAAATCTTGCATGGTCAGCAGACCCGCGTGCCGGGCTGTGTATTCTGCCGCAAGCACAGCACCGAGTGCAAACCCACGCCTGCTGTGTGCGTCGTGGGTAATGGTAATCTGGTCAGCGTCGGAGTCCCAGGTGATGCTGTGTATGCCAGGCACCTCGTCGCGGCGTATGCTGTCGATGCGCAGTTGGTCGGCATCTGCCTCGCTGCTGCCTTCTACACTTCCATCAGGCTGTGTGAGCCGTCCCAACTTCCAACCACTCAGTCGGTCCACCTCCGCCACCAGTTCCTCGGCCAATGTAATGGCAGTGCCACTGGGGTGGTCGAGTTTGTGGATGTGATGTGTTTCCTCCATCGAGGGACGATAGTCCTCAAACCGATTCATGATGTGGGCCAGATAGCGATTGACGGCACGGAATATCGTAACGCCCAGACTGAAGTTAGAACTCCAAAACAGGGTCTTACCTTCTTCGGCACACATACGGCGCACGTCGTCGCCATGCTCCTTGAGCCACCCCGTACTTCCACTGACCACCTTCACATTATGCTGAAAAGCCCTCAGGTAATTGTCGTAGGCAACATGGGGGGCTGTAAACTCAATGGCCACATCGGCACTGCTGAACTCGGGGCTGTCAAAGTCCTGCTGGTTGTCAACATCAATGACCGAAACAATCTCATGACCACGGCTAAGGGCTATTTCCTCTATCATGTGCCCCATTTTACCGTAGCCTATCAGTGCTATTTTCATATCTTTGTTACAAAAATTTCTGCAAAGATAGGGAATATCAATGAAAAAGCGTACTTTTGTTACATATTTTTAAGAATAAAACTGTGGAGAAACTTCTACACTACATCTGGAAACATAAGATGCTGCCCTTGCGTGCACTCCTTACCACCGACGGTCAGGAGGTGGAAATCATTGACCCGGGGCTGGCAAACACCAACCAGGGCCCCGACTTCTTTAATGCCAAGGTGCGCCTTGGCAACACCATCTGGGCAGGCAATGTGGAGATACACTTGCGTTCCAGTGACTGGTTTCGCCATGGTCACGATAGCGACGAGGCCTACGACAGCGTGATTCTGCATGTGGCTTCCATAATCGATGCGGAGGTTACAACTTCTTCCGGCAAGTGTCTTCCCCAACTGCAACTCGATATCCTTGCCGACCTCACCCTGCGATACGAAACGCTGCAACGCACTGAGGACTATCCCCGATGCTTCCGTGTCATCCCCGATGTGGATATCTTCAAGGTGCACGCCTGGATGGACACTCTCGTAGTGGAACGCATGGAAGAACGCCGCGCACAGGTGGAACAGCGTCTGCGCCAAGCCAACGGAGACTGGGAACGGACGCTTTTCATTACCCTGGCTCGCAACTTTGGGTTTGGCATCAACGGCGATGCCTTCGAGACATGGGCACATCGCATACCTTTGGAACGATTGGGTAAGCACCGCGACGAACTCTTCCAAATCGAGGCAATATTCTTGGGCATGGCGGGACTCCTGGAGGCCGCCAGTCTGCCCCCGAACTCGGCAGAGCAGGGCATGTGGGACGAATATTTCCTTAGTCTTCGCCGCGAGTTCCAATACCAGTGTCGCCTGTTCTCACTTACCGACATCATGCCCCACCAACAATGGAAGTACCTACGTCTGCGGCCACAAAACTTTCCCCACATCCGCCTGGCCGAATTGGCGTGGATGTACCACAAGGGGCAAGTGAGCCTGTCGAAGATGCTCGATGCCGCTATGAGCGACGAACCTCTGAAACAGTTACGCCACATACTCACGGCCACCACCTCCTCCTATTGGCATACCCACCTGATGTTCGGCTGCCCGGTCGAGCAACGCCAGTTGCACCTTAGCCAGGCTTCACAGAATCTGATTATTATCAACACAGTGGTGCCAGTGCTCTATACCCACGCCATGAGCCACGACAACTGGGACCTGCGCGAAAGAGTACTGGACCTCCTGCGCGAACTGCCCGCCGAACGAAACTTCATCATGCGGCAGTGGGCCGACTGTGGTCTCAAAGTCAGAACAGCCGCCGACAGCCAAGCCCTCATCCAACTCAAACGACACTACTGCGACCGACGAGATTGCCTGCGGTGCAGTTTTGGATATGAATATCTAAGTTCCCGATTATGACACACGAAATCCACATGAAGGTGCGCGACTACGAATGCGACCTTCAGGGCATTGTCAATAATGCCAACTATCAGCACTACACCGAACACGCCCGACACGAGTTCCTCTGCGAACAGGGCGTATCCTTTGCCAACCTCCACCAACGGGGCATTGATGTGGTCGTGGCGCGCATCACGCTCAACTACAAGGCCCCTCTGCGTAGCGGCGACGAGTTTCTGGTGCGCTCCACGGTGACGAAGGACGGCGTGAAGTACGTCTTCCGTCAGGACATCATCCGCCTCTCCGACAACCGTCTGGCTTGCCGTGTCGAGGTGGTGAATGCCGTGCTCGCCTGTGGAAAACTCACAGGCGAATGCCCCGAACTGGACAGACTCTTGGACACTTGAGCATTATGGATTCAGAACTCATCTATCTCATTGCACTTACCCGCGTATTGCCCTACCAGTCGCAGGTGCAACACCAACTGCTGCAGGCTGCGGGGTCGGCTACTGCCCTCTTTGAGGCTCGCCGCCACCTTCGGGACCTGATACCCGAGGCCTCCGAACGCCTTGTAAAACCGATGACACAAATGGAGGTTCACCTCCAGCGCGCAGAGGAGGAAATAACTTTTGCCGAGCGCAACCACATAAGCGTTATCGCATACGATGCCCCAAACTACCCTGCCCGACTGCGTGAGTGCACGGACCCACCGATACTGCTTTACTATCGGGGCACTGCCGACCTCAACAACCTTCACATCCTCTCCATCGTGGGCACCCGCAAGGCCACGGAGTATGGCGAGTCCTTTTGCACGCACTTCCTGCGCGACCTTTCCGCCCTTGTGCCCGATGTCGTTGTTGTGAGCGGACTCGCCTATGGCATCGACATCAATGCCCACCGTCAGGCACTTGCCCATCACCTGCCCACTGTTGGCGTGCTGGCGCATGGCCTCGACCAGATATATCCTCGCATGCATCGCCCGACAGCCATCGAAATGCTCTCAAACGGGGGGCTGTTGACAGAGTTTATGAGCCACAGCACCGCCGAAAAATTAAACTTTGTGGCACGCAACCGCATTGTGGCAGGCATGGCTGATGCCACAATGGTAGTAGAGTCTGCACAAAAGGGAGGAAGCCTCATCACCGCCCGAATTGCGGAAGACTACGGGCGCGACGTATTCGCCGTTCCTGGCCGAGTAAACGATGCCTATTCGGCAGGCTGCAACAATCTGATTCGCGACAACCGCGCAACCCTGCTGCTAAACGCCGAGGATTTCGTGCAAAACATGGGCTGGGCTACACTGCAAGCCGAGCAACGACCCGTGCAGCGCAACCTCTTTGAGGAACTCTCTTCCGATGAAACCGTCGTTTTCGAAGCATTGAAGGACAGCGAAGGCAAACAACTCAATCAACTGACCGTAGAAACAAACCTGCCGGTGGCTCAGTTGAGCAGCACCCTCTTCGACATGGAACTGAAGGGCATCGTCCGCAGGCTCGCAGGCGGAACCTACCGCTTGGTATAGAGATGGTATAGAGATTTAGAAAATGAGGAAATGAGAAACTCTCAACTTTGACCTTCGGTCGAGTTCCGACGCGACCCCTTCGGCGTTCTCTCATTTTCTCATTTTCTCATTTTCTCATTCTCTCATTTTCTCATTTTCAAATTTCAACTCTCAATGTTTTTTCCGTTCCGTATTTACTATGTAAATACAGGAATTATAGGGGGATATGCAAACTTTGTTCCACGACGAGGGATGTGTATTTCACGTCGTGAAATGTCTGTTCCACGTCGTGGGACACAAATTCCACGACGAGGCTACTAATATGCAATGTGAACCTCTGCATTATGCACAGTGAAGCATCACACTTTGCAGCGTATTGCTTCACCTTATGCATAGTGACGTTTAGTTTGTATCGTCACGACGCTTGGTCCAAGACCTTATTACGTTTTACATGTTCCCTTATAGGAACGTACAAAACAAGACTTATAGGTCTTGTTTTGATAGGCACAGCAGCATTATTGGTGTTCAATTTAGAACAGTTATATAAACTGAATAAAAGAGAGGGCATCCTTAAAGGCAATATTATATTCAATAGTGAACCTTTATATGGAAGCATTGTTGTAAACATGGAAACAAAACAAGTACGTTACAATTACAAGGTAAACAGACGATACTACAATCTTACTATAGACCCATCAAAACAAAAACAATGGGAATCATTAGTTAATGAACTCCAAACGAGCATTAATTCAAGAACAATATAACAATGAAAATAATAAAAGGGGTACTTTACAATGGTTTAAGAAATGGACACTATAATCACAAATACGTAATTCTTAAATCAGATGGAACCCCGTTGGTTGAAAAGTGGTTTGACAAGAAACCAAAGTTCTTTAAGGTGCCGTTTGGGAAACAGGACATCGTTGCTCATGTTAGTTACTTCAAATCATTGTATGCGGTTGGGATGGATGGAAGTCTTTATGATATGCATAGAATGTGGAATGATACTTATTTAAGCGAAGAATTTTTATCTATACTCGATAACTTGATAAGTGAAGCTTTCAGTTCTTACAAGAAAAGAACTTTACTTGAATCAAGAAATAATGTAATAAGACTGAATGAAACGCAAATCTGTGGTATCGTCAAAAGAATCATAAACAAACTGATTGCGTAATAAATGCAGCCATTTCTGACTGCATTTTATTAAAAATTTGGGTCAACTGCTATATCATTGCCTAAATTTTAGAACCACGACTTGCGCTTGAAATACCAGAAGAACAAGACTGTGGTTACGATGCAAAGCACGAAGGCTATGGGGAAGCCCCATGTCCAAGACTCCATGCCGTTGATGAGATTCATACCGAACAAACTGGCGATGAGGGTGGGGAACATGAGTATAATGCTGATGCTGGTGAGCATCTTCATCACCTTTGACATGTTGTTGTTGATGATGTTGGCATAGGTTTCCATCGTCGATTCCAAAATGTTGGAATAGATATTTGTGGTCTCGCGCGCCTGACTCATCTCAATGTTGACATCCTCAATCATGTCTGCGTCCAATTCATCGACAGGCAGTTTGAACTTCAGTTTCGACAACAGGTTTTCGTTGCCACGAATACTTGTGATGAAGTAAGTCAGGCTGTCCTGAAGGCGTGAGAGAGCCACCAAGTCCACATTATCGACATTGCGGTCAAGGTTGAGTTTTGCTCGTTCGATGCGTGCCGATATCTGCTTCAATCGTTTCAGGTACCACACGGCGGAGGAGAGGAACAGTCGGAACACCATGTCCACCGAGTCCGTGAAACCTAATCCGCGCTTCTGCTGGTAGGTCACAAAATCTATCATCATGTTGGTCTCGAAGTTGCACAGCGTGATGCACACATCGCCCTTCAGGATGATACCCAAGGGGATGGTGGTGAACGGTGTGCGGGACTTCACCTCCTTGACATACGGAATACGGAGGATGATAAGAATCCATCCCTCGTCGATGTCGTAACGGGCACGCTCGTCGGTATCCGCGATATCCGAAATGTAATAGTCGGGTACGTGCAATGTGTTTTGCAGGAAGTCGATATCGTCCTGCGATGGGCAAGTTACCTGCGTCCAGCAGTTGGGTTCCCATTTTTCGATGGTGCGCAGACCACCATTCGTGTTCCAGAATGTAAGCATTGGCCTTTCCTCCTTGATGTGTTTTGAGTGAGAAATGAAAGTCAAGGGAGAGTGGCCAGTCTGTGTTTTGCCACCCTACCCTAAGCGTCTGTCATTCTCCGCCGGATAGTCGTCCATAGTGGTTATAAATAAATTATTTTTGGTTGTTTACGGCTGCGAAATTACAAATAAACGGGCAAAGAGCAAAATTTATTTAGCATTTTTGTTTCACAAGGACTGAAATAGTGGGTAATGTACAATGGATTATTGATAAGAGACTCCCGAAGACTGGCTTTTCGCACACAACTTTTACTATGCATCTCCTATACCTTTAACCTGAGTTGCACACTTAGGTCATTCTTCCAGGGACTACGGATTTCCTGCATACCCGAACTCTGAGTATTTCGGTCGAAATAACGAACGAGACTGTAGAGCAGTTCCACGGAGAAACGGCGATGCCAAAACGAATGGCGTCCTGCCAGCACACCGCGCACACCACGACCATAGAGCGAAGGAATGCGAAACATTTCTGTGAGCACGGGCTCGTAAAGCGAAATGCGGGTGTCGTAATTGGGAGTATGGAAATAAGTGAATAGAACGGTAAACGATTCTCTCTCCTTTTGGAAACGCAGACTTTGCGTGAGGGTATATCCCTTGCCTGAATTTTGCAGGGTGTGGAGATTGACCATTGACTGCAACCGCCACCACTTTCCCTGTTGACGGGTATAGAGCAGACGAAAGCGATTGTGAACTTCCATGTGATTGCTGCGTTCCTTACGCTTCAACTGATAGCGCACGGCCAAAGTATTGTATCGGCGTAACTTATACTCACCATGCAAGGCAAGTTCCTGACCCACACTACTGTGCGTGAGTCCGTAGCGCGGCCACGGATTACGAAAGAAGTCGGCATAGCACATGAGAGTCAGACCTTCGGTAGGCTGCGCATTGAGGCGCAACATAGCCCCTGTCTCGTTTTGCACCCTGCTGTTCTCGCTCATGGCTGAGGCGTAAAAACTATAGTAGTTGCGACTATAATAACGAACGGAACCACTGAGGATGTACTGAGGAGAGATTTTCCATGTGGCACGGTGAAGGGAAGCAATGCCTTTTCGGTTGGTGCTGTACGCGGTCTCACCTGACAGCGAAAACCACAAGTGGTTATAACCGTAGTTGATACCCATTCCGCCAAAGTTTCTACCCACAGGATAGATTCTGCGATAGAGGGCATCCCCTGGTGATAAATCCCGATGAAACCATTGAAAATAGCCTGTAGAACCAATATGAAAGCCCCCTTTGTTCCACTGAACATCTGCCCCTGTCAGGGAGGCTCCGAGATTATGCTTTTTGTTCAACTCCGAACTGGTGCGATGAAGCCCGGAAGAGAGTAGGGTGTGTACAGTGCCATCGTCGTTGAGCGAAGCATCGAGTTTGCGGTGCGACACCCACATGGAGAGCAGAATATCTCCCATCCTGACAGTAGTCGCTGCACCCCGAAAGTAATTGACCTCATCCATACCACGCTTGGCACGAATGCCGCGACCCGTACGGTTTTGCCAATATGACTTACCCATGGAGAAACCGCCACCCACTACAAGACCTTCGCCAAACCCCATTTTGTAATCGCCTATCACCAATGTGCGCAACCACTTGATGTCACGCAGCATGAAATAACCGCCATAACTATCCCACCCACGATTGTGCATGAAGGGTTCACCTGCATCCTTCTCCGACTGCACACCCAACTCTACATGTCGCAGGCTGGTTAGTTGGTAACGAATCTTATGGTATAAAGGATTGCCCCAGTAACCTCCCTGCGAAGGTGGATAAGAGTAGCCCATGCGGTAATAGAGGGGAATATCAAGGCGAGTGACCACCTCATGGTGAGCATATTTGAGCAGAGAACGCAACGACAATGTATCTTTGTATTCAAAGACAGACTGGTCGGCGCGACAAAAGAGAGAAAGGAAACGGCGGGTTTGAAAATCAATCGATGGAATGGCCATAATTTCACTCACTGACCGCATACCCTGATGAAGAAAGACATAGGAGTGGAGGTCGTTGATTTGTTGTTCCGTGAGGAAGGGCAATTGGTGCAGTTGCTCCCATGTTGTAGTGTTGAGGTCAATGGGGTGGGCAGCCAACAAGGCAAGTTCTTCCATGTGCTCGGTCCATCCCTGTTCCTCCGCAAATTCGTCATCGGAAATCTCCTCCACAAAATCCTGCCAACTATACGTGGAAGTCTGGGCATAAAAAAACTGGCCTTGCATTGCAAAGATGCAGGCCAGTAGGATTCTTTTGCCCCATTCCATCAGCATTTTCCTTAGAAGATAGATTCACCTACGCATGCACTGGGTTGCTGGATGTGGAGCAAGGCGGTGATTGTGGCGGCAATGTCTGTAATATGAACCGTATGATGGGTCTCTCCATGAGGAATTCCCTTTCCCAAAAAGACCAATGGAATATGCGTGTCGTCAGGTCCCCACAGCATGTGACTGGCACCTCGCAGGTTTTTACCTTCGCCATAGGAGAAAGCCTCCATCACACCCCCTATGGGTACAATCTGGATTTGTCCTGTGCGACCAGGGTAATATCCGTTGCGCGTCATCGTGCGTATGGGCTCGGGAATATTGTCTGGCATACGTTCCACGTCAAAGGCATACAAGACAAAAGGCTGGGTGCGCAAATAGTCAACGACGATATCCGCCACCATATTTCGGCTGAGACCTCGCTCACGCATCATAGTTTCGTTGAGCATCACTTTGAAACAATCAATGTACATAACCACCTTGTCCGTGACACCCGTCTTGGCGGAAATTATCTGGTTGAGTTCGTTTACCGTCGAAGTCGATTCCCACACCTGGGCAGGTAGTTTATTGTCCATGCGCCATTGCAGATTGTGATTGCCGGCATGGTCGGCTGTCAGGAAAGCCGTCCATTGTCCCTTTCCCACCTTTTCATCGAGAAAATTGAAGAAGTTTTCAAGGTCACGGTCGAGCCAAAGAAAAGCATCTTCCATCAGTGGCGAATTGCAACCTGTCCGGTGAGCGATGGCATCGGTAGAGGAGATGCTGACACACAGCAAGTCCGTGAAATCGTCCTGGCCTAACTTCTCACCTTCTATGGCAGCCCGAGCCATGTCGAAGGTCAGCGTAGCCCCCCACGGAGTGGTGCGTATGTCTTCGCCCACCTTGATTTCTATCCTTTCATCGCGAGCATGGCTTTGGACATACGTCTTTTCTTTGTACATCATCTTCTTTGGCCAGTCACGTTTCATGTACTTCTTGGCATGGTTGTGCTTATTGAAGTGCTCTGCCCATTTAGGCAGTTTCTCCATATAATACGAACTGGTGATGAATCGGTCATTGCTGTCATCAAGCCAATAAGCAGCATTGGCAGAATGTCCTGCGGGCAGAATGGAGGCACGGTCCTTGATGGCAACGCCAATCACCTTGGAACGGAAATTTGTAGCCATTCGCAGTTCATCGCCCAAAGTGGTGGCCATCATGTTTCGCGGCGAGCGACAGCCCGCCTTGCTTTCGCTTCCAACCGTTTCAAATTGTTCATCGTATGGTGCTGAGATCCTTTTCCCATTAAGTAGAAACCCATTGCTCACGATACCATGGAAGGCAGGCACCGAACCCGTATAGGTAGAAGTGTGACCCACCGCCGTAACGGCAGGAATGTAATTAATCATGCAGCGTGTGCAGTTATACCCCTCGTCCATCATCCGACGGAATCCGCCCTCACAATAGCGGTCTCTGTAGCGCTCCAGATAGTCCCACCGCATCTGGTCGACGATAATGCCCACCACCAGTTTAGGCCTTTCGGCACCAGTCGCGTTCGCCCATTGGCTCCCAATCACGCACGCCAATAGTAATGTCAGTAGTCTTTTCATAGTTTCCACGATAACTTTCAGTTTCAAGGGTGTAAAGATACGATTAAGCGAGCGATTTCCCAAATCTATTTGAGGAAATCTGAACCGAAGGAGCAGCGAGAGCCATCAAACTCGTTTGTTTGGCCGAGTCGCGAATGAGGAAGGCGAAGCCAGCGAGAGTATCTAAAACCGCAGGTTAAAGATACGATTTATCGACGAATGAAGCAAGCAGGAAGGAAAAATTTTCATTGCGTGGTCGAAATAAAGAATGTGCTAAAGAATGTGCTATGTTAAAGACATTACTACTGACCCATTGAGTCGCAGTTTATAATTTTACGCAGATCTTCTATTAATATTTCTGTCCGCTTGTTAGCTCCTTCTTGTGTCATATGATAGGGTGTATCAAAATATAGAGAGTCAGCAAAAGAATATATTGAAGGATGTGACTGCCATGGGATTCCATTGTTTTCCAGGCAACAGGCAAGTGAATCTATTTGTCCTTTACAATTTCTGAAGTTACTATCCATTAATGTCGGTGGGAGAAAAAGAAGTTTTATGCCATTCTCTTTGGTAAAAGCATGAATATATTTATAGTATTCGATAAGCTTATCATCCATCTGTCCGTTTAGCACATAAAAATTAATGACATCTTTATGGACCCTTTCCCATTCGATGTCGCCGTATTCATTTACAGCATTTGCAGAATATGGACCTGGACCATCAAACCCTTTATAAAATCGATGCTTGAAGGATCTCTTAATATTAATTCCAATGTATTTATATATATAAAGCCATTGAGACAATGATATCTTTTGGTATGCACTTGGTAGATGAGTTCCTATAGTTCTTATCAGATAAGAATCACCATATAATCTTTTATCCTTAATAGGATATTCAGGACAGAAGACAACAACATCGCCTTTGTGAAGAAAATCTTTATAAGTTTCAAATTGCATCCTTGTTCCGATACCTGCGTGAGTTGAAGTATTGACTACTGGAAGATGAAATGTAGCATTAATCATTCTGGAATTAATGCTAAACCCTCCATTAGATCCAGCAATGATGACAATCTTTGTGGAATCTTTTAGTGCTTTGAGACGGTTATAGGCAAGAGAGAAGTTGCGCTCGTGAGAATAATAGCTTTCCTTGTCAACACAAAAAAGTGAAGCTATATCAATAAACAAAACTATAACGCATGATACTATCAGTATCAATGTTGTTTTTCTTAAAAACTGTTTCATTAGAATTGAAAATATATAAAAGGGCTATCATCTTCAATGTTTGCCATATATGCAAAGTATGATAAACAAATTAAAATGATGTAAATTGTCCAACGTACGGGCTCGATACGGAAAACTTTATTATTGGAGAATTGTAATGCGTGTTGTTTATCTCTTTGAATCCATTCTATGCAGAAGAAAACAAAAGATATGAAAAGAGTCTCACGACCAAGGTCTTTGCTGAAGAGTAGCATAAGGTGGTCGCCAATAAATGGATGCTTGATAAGCATACAATATATATAATGCAGCGCCTGCATCATGGATTCCGAGCGGAAGATAATCCAACCAACGACAGCAAGAAAGAAAGTTAGTACTATCTGTAACAATTCCTTGAGGTTAGGGAAAATTCGGCCGTATGCAACAACATTCTTGTATTTTGTATTTATGCCGAATATATTGTAGATTGCAAGCAAGGTAGCATGGTAAAGTCCCCAACAGACAAAGTGCCAGCTTGCCCCATGCCATAAGCCACTAATACCCCATACAATATAAACATTACGAATAATTTTCCACTTGTTGCACCGGCTGCCACCGAGAGGAAAATAGATGTAGTCACGGAACCATGTGGTCAGCGAAATGTGCCAACGTCGCCAAAACTCCGGGATGCTGCGTGAGAAATAGGGGTAATTGAAGTTCCGCATAAGGTTGAAGCCAAACAATCGGGCACAACCGATGGCGATGTCTGAGTAACCAGAGAAGTCACAATATATTTGGAAAGTGAATAATGTACCCAAGACGAAAAGTCCTAAACCAGAACAGTGTTGGTATTGATTCCAATAGGTGTTGACAATAATAGCACAATTGTCGGCAATTACGAGTTTCTTGAAGAAGCCCCACAGCATCTGCCTACTACCATCTACTGCTTTCGCGTAGTCGAATTTCCTGTTCCGTTGGAACTGGGGCAATAAGTTTGTGGCTCTTTCGATAGGCCCTGCTACTAACTGGGGAAAGAAACAGATATAGGCAAAAAACTCACTGATGTCTTTCGTGGCAGACAATTTCTTTTGATAGACATCGATAGTATAACTGAGAGCCTGAAATGTATAGAAACTGATACCTATGGGCAGGATAATCTCCATTGTCACCCAATCGAGATGGTAGTTCAGCATAGAACTTAACAGCCTGTCTATATTCTCGACAAAAAAGTTGTAATATTTGAAGACACAAAGAATAGCAATGTTCAGCGTAATGTTGCCAGCACTGATCGCTTTTTGCCACCGCCGATTGTCCTTATAATACTCTAATAATAAGCCACTCCAATAACTAAAAAGTGATGTTAGTGCTATGAGAAATAGGAAGCGCCAGTCCCACCAACCATAAAAGACATAACTCGCTATGATTATAAGCAGATTTTGCCACCTGCGTCCGCGGAATACAAACCAATAAAGAATAAATACGATAGGAAGGAATATGAGAAATTCGAAGGAATTGAAAAGCATATAGCCCTTTTGTTGTCAGTATTTCTGCTCACATACACCCTATGCGAACGGGTTTAACGACTATGGCTGACTACATACAAAAAGAGCGTGGGTGTTCAGTTCTCGCTGCTCGTCCCACGCATGAAGGCTCTGGCATCGCCCAAATAGTCAAGAGATGAACAACGCCGAAGCCCACGCGAATTGTATAGATACAGCACATCTGTGCCGTAAATATACACCCATGAGCGTTCTTTGTTGCTTTGTTGTTGACTATTTAATGGAACTGCCAGATTCTCATGCGTCAAGCACAAAGCGTCAAGTAACGCCTTTCCGTATATACGTTCGCCCACCCTCGGACAGCACGCCTGCCGTCCTACGCCACACGGGCTTCGGGAGGTTGAACGCTACAAAATTAGTAATTAATTCATAATTCACAAAGAATAATTCCCTGAATTTTCAATCACGGCAAATAAGAATACGTGCAAAAGAATACTTGCTTACGGCTATAGGAATAGTATTCTTACACGCCTAAGAATATCGTGAATTCCGACGAAATATAGGTTGTTGAACTCACGATGAATGTGCTTTGATTGGGCAATGATTCGACGTTGATTGGGTAATGATTCGTCGTTGATTGGAGCAATGATGATGCAGTGATTGGGTATTAAATCTACGTTGATTGGGTAGTGATGAGGGGGATGGTATATGGTATTTTGGGGTGCAAGTGGTGCAGGTGGTGCAGGTAGTTTATATAACTTTTAATACTATATACAAAAGTGCCTATCGATATAGACTTTTGACTTTTGTACGCGAAATTTATATTATTTATAATTATACCTGCACCACTTGCACCACATAACGTGCAATTGCCTTGGAAATGTATAGTGAAGTTTGCCCCTTGGTATTTCTCCCTCCATGTTGCTCCGACGCGCTACAATTCGCGAATTTTCAATCACGGCAAAACAAAAAGCCGCAAGCGGTGAGGCTTACGGCTTTGGTTATAGTTGAAAGGATTTAATTCTTAATTCTTCTTTCTTAATTCTTCATTTAATCAAGCATTTGCCCGTCATGTCGGCGGGCTGGGGCAGTCCCATGATGCGGAGAATGGAGGGTGCCACGTCGGCCAGTACGCCGTCCTCCACCTTGGCCGTGGTGTTCTCCGTGATGTAGATGAAGGGCACGGGGTTCAAGGAGTGCGCCGTGTTGGCGGTGCCGTCGGGGTTGATGGCGTTGTCGGCATTGCCGTGGTCGGCGATGATGATGGTTTCGTAGCCGGTAGCATTGGCGGCCTCAACCACCTCGCCTACGCACTGGTCAACGGCCTTGACTGCCTTTTCGATGGCTTCGTACACACCGGTGTGGCCCACCATGTCGCCGTTGGCAAAGTTCACGACGATGAAGTCGTATTTGTCTTCCCTGATGGCTGCCACCAACTTGTCCTTCACCTCGAAGGCCGACATCTCGGGCTTCAGGTCGTAGGTCTGCACCTTGGGGCTGGCCACCAGAATGCGGTCCTCGCCTTCGTAGGGTGTCTCGCGTCCGCCGTTGAAGAAGAAGGTCACGTGGGCATACTTCTCGGTTTCTGCCGTGTGTAACTGTTTCAGTCCCTTGCTGGAGATGTATTCGCCCAGCGTATTCGTCACGTTCTCTTTGGGGAATAGTACGTGTACGCCCGTGAAGGAGGCATCGTACGGGGTCATGCAGTAGTATTGCAGGCCGGGTATGGTCTTCATGCCCTGCTCGGGCATGTCCTGCTGGGTGAGCACGATGGTGAGTTCCTTGGCGCGGTCGTTGCGGTAGTTGAAGAAGATTATCACATCGCCCTCCTTGATGGTGCCATCGACGGTGGTGTTGTTGATGGGCTTGATGAATTCGTCGGTCACGCCCTCGTCGTACGACTCCTGCATGGCCTCCACCATATCGGTGGCTTGTTTGCCCTCTCCTTGGATGAGCAGGTCGTAGGCCACCTTCACACGGTCCCAACGCTTGTCGCGGTCCATGGCGTAGAAGCGACCGATGATGCTGGCGATATGGGCCTGGCGACCCTTCAGGTGGTCGGTGAGTTGCTGGATGAAGGTGATGCCGCTGTGGGGGTCGGTGTCACGGCCGTCCATGAAGCAGTGGACGTAGGTCTCCCGAATGCCATACTGCTCAGAGATGTCCGTCAGGGTGAACAGGTGGTCCAGCGAGGAATGTACGCCACCGTTGGAGGTCAGCCCCATCAGGTGTACAGCCTTTCCGTGAGTCTTTGCGTATTCGTAGGCGCTGACGATTTCGGGGTTTTTCAGGATAGAGCCGTCCTTGCAGGCGCGGTTAATCTTCACCAAATCCTGATAGACGATGCGCCCGGCACCGATGTTCAGGTGACCCACCTCGGAGTTGCCCATCTGTCCGTCGGGCAGCCCGACGTTCTCGCCGCTGGCCAAGAGTTGGCTGTGGGGATACGTTGCGTTGATTTTGTCCAGATTGGGCGTTGGTGTCTGATAGATGACGTCGCCCTTCGACTTATTACCGATACCCCATCCGTCGAGTATCATCAAGAGTGCTTTTTTTGCCATAATGCTATTTTTCTGTTTATTGATTTTACTTTTGCGACTGCAAAGGTACGAATAAGCGAGAACAATCGCAAATTTATTTGCAGATTGTCGAGCGAGAGTACCTAAAACCAAAGGTTAAAGGTACGAATAAAACTGAAAATGAGAAAATGAGAAAATGAGAAAATGAGAAAATGAGAAAATGAGAAAATGAGAAAATGAGAAAATGAGAAAATGAGAAAAATGAGAAAATGAGAAAAATGAGAAAATGAGAAGACTTTCAACTTTTATTCGTATCTTTGCACCAAAATTTATATAACCATTTGACTATGCAACTGAATATTCATCGACTGTTCTGCCTCATTTCGTGCCTGATGTTGTTGGCGGCCTGCAACAAAAAAGGCGAGCAGTTCACCATCGAAGGCTCTATTACTGAAGCCCAGGATACCATGCTTTATCTGGAGCACCTCACGCTTACTGAAGGTGTGGTGGCGCTGGACTCGATAAAACTTGACAAAGAGGGTTCCTTCCGACTTCATGGCTCCCGCCCTGGCAATCCCGAATTCTACCGTCTGCGTATTGGCTATCAGGTAGTAAACCTTAGCATTGATTCCACGGAAACGATACGCGTAGAGGCTTCTTTGCCTCAGATGACCCTGGGCTATCGCGTAGAGGGCAGCGGGAACTGCGACACCATACGCATCCTTAATCTCATGCTTGACACCCTCAACCGCTCGGTGCAGCGTGTGGCAGACGACCGCAGTCTGACGCTGGCGGAGCGCGAGGACAGCATACGCAATATGGTGAAGGCTTATAAGACTGACGTGAAACTGCGCTTCATACAGAATCACTATGGTGCCGCATCGAGTTACTATGCCATGTTCCAAACCGTGGGCGGACAGATGGTGTTCAATCCTGTAAGCGACCCGTCGGATGTCACCTGGTTTACCGCACTTGCCAATTCCTGGGAGATGAACTACCCTAACTGCCTGCGCACGGAAAACCTATGCAACATCGTGCTGCAGGGACGCAAGAACACGCGTCAACGCGTACTTGAAATAAACTTGGATAGTGAAAAGGTTTCTGAAACAGGCATCATCGACATGGGTTTCCCCGATGCACGCGGTCAGGAGCGAAGGCTCTCCGAACTGAAAGGAAAGGTGGTGCTGCTCGACTTCACATCTTATGCCCTTAAAGGAACACAAGAGCGCACTCTGGAGTTGCGCACCCTGTACAACCGCTACCACGAACGTGGATTGGAGATTTACCAAGTGGGACTGGACAGCGACGAACATTTCTGGAAAACCATGTCGGAGCACCTGCCCTGGGTGTGTGTGTGGAACAGTGAGGGGGCGGCCAACGACATTGTCTCGCTCTACAACTTGCAGACATTGCCCACATGGTTCCTCATCGACCGTGGGTTGAACCTTGCCGGACGCATGGAGATGATGGACGATGTGGAGAAGGAAATCGAAAAACTGCTGTAATCCCTTCTACACCGATTAGAGCAGTTTCGTACCGCCATCATAAACTTGCATCCCATCGAGGAATGCGCCTACCATGAAATCCACGATATTGCCGATGGCAGATATGATGGGCGAATACAGAAATTCCAGCAGGGATTTACGAGATAGGCAGGCTTCACAACCTCTCCAACACCACTGCGACGAGGGCGAGCAGTGCGGTGATGATGGTTTTCTTGTTCATTGTTCTTTTCATTTCAGTGCTTTCTTGATGATGGGTTCCAGTTCTTCAGTATCCGTAGAGGTGGAGAGAATGGTGCCGTCACGGTCGATGAGGAACATGGCACCTCCGCCATTGCCGGCTCCGTTTTTGCGCCACACATCGTTTTCGTCGTTCAGTTCCAAGAGGCTCTGCCAAGGATAGCCGTCTTTCTTCGCTGCGTTTTCCATATCCTCTCGCTTGCGTTCACGGGCAATGGCAACGACCGTGAATCCCTTATCCTTATATCGTTTATAGACGGGAATCATGGCCTTGCTGTGCCGACGGCAGGGACCACACCACGATGCCCAGAGGTCAATGAGAGCAACCTTTCCTCGGATGAGTGAGAAAATGGGAACGATTTGACCATCGGTGTTGCGGACATTGTAGTCGATGTAGGGCTTGCCGGGCTGAAAGCGAAGGGCTGTCAGGGCTGTGGTAATCTGCTCGTGAATGGGATGACCCTTGTACAAATTGTATAGTTTTGATTCGTAGAGTGCGACCATTTGCTCATGGGGAGTGGCATCGAAATTATGGTATATGTTTGCAAATTTGAGCATTTCGATAGACTGCAACACGTGGTAATAAGCCCACAGCATGGGATGTTCGGCATAGTATTCTGACCGGAACGGATAGGTGAGACTATCTAAACTATTGGCACGCTGGAACAACTGCCAACCTTCATCTGTGTAACTCTCGCGTTCGTTGTCATAGTAGAAATCCATTACATGCTCAATGCTGTCAACGTATGCCTTGGGCAGACTCTCTCTGTCAAGATTCTCCGCTATCTGCATGAGTGACAGAAATTCGGGCTTGAAGTATTTTTCCTTGTGTTCTTCCAACTCGCGGTTTATCCTCTCCATTTCGTTACGGAAACGAACACCTGCAACGCTATCCATCGCTTGATGCAATCGGCCTTCGTCGCCTGTACTCTCTATCTTTGGAGACTTGTCGCCGTAGATTTCTATCCTTACCGTTCCGTTCTCCACAAGGAACCATCCATAATAATAACTTGCGGTCTCTACATACTGTTTATAGGGTATGACCTCGTACATTTCAGGAACATCCGTTTCAATGTCGCACTCGAAGCGACCATTCACGGCCTTGTGGTGCCATTCTGGTGCATCATTGACGTGCAGGTCTGTCCCCATCTTGCAGATGACGACTTCATCGCCCCATTTGTTATCAACAAACTTGCCTTCAATGTGGCATTTCACTTGTGCCTGCCCCGCCAGAGCGACGAGGGCGAGCAGTACGGTGATGATGGTTTTCTTGTTCATGATTCGTTTCGTTTATATTTGTCCTTACTATTATTATATACGCCATTTACGCGGAAATATGACGTCCGGGGGCGTTAAACTTTCCTAAACTGCTGGGCATAAAATCGGCGCGAGTCTGATTCTGTATCCGTTCCAGAGGCATCGCCAAACGCCGTTCTCTCAAATACAAGTATCAGCCCGCGCCAAAACGCGAGCATCAACTTCTATCATCTTGAGAGTT
>FLNZ01002923.1_pt1 | contig 27066 bp, 22 predicted proteins | sample 1140391 | NCBI WGS metagenome assembly FLNZ01 (sample SAMEA3878171, study PRJEB12797) | bioreactor metagenome | biome: Moose rumen | place: Sweden | collected 2011-10 | reverse complement strand
GATGGTCCCCTCTGTAGACCAGAGCAGGATATACCGCATTTATGCATCGGCCCTTACTTCACTCAAACTGGACGAAAACTGCTGCATTTCAACTACCGATAACCGCCTTCTGCGCCGAATGGTGAGAGATAACCGCACTCGCGGCATTTCGCCGGAGGAAACCATTCTCCGCTGGCCGTCGGTGCGCAGGGGAGAAAGCAAGCACATTTTCCCCTTCCAGGAGAATGCCGATGCGCAGTTCAATACGGCCCTGCTGTATGAACTCCCTCTGCTGCGTTACTATGCAGAGCCGCTTCTGCGCCGAATCCTGCCAACTTCGCCGGCTTATGCAGACGCTTCGAGGCTGCTAAAATTCCTGTCCTACATAGTGGCTTTGCAGCCATCGGAGATTGCCGCAATACCTCCCACTTCCATCATGAGAGAGTTTATCGGCGGCCAAACGCTGTAGCCTATGGCAAAAAGGGAATACATCGAGGTGCGCGGGGCAAAGGCCAACAACCTGCAAAATATGGACGTGGCCATCCCCAGGGGCGAATTCGTGGTGGTGACGGGGCTCTCCGGCAGCGGCAAGAGCTCTCTTGCCTTCGACACCATTTATGCCGAAGGCCAGCGCCGGTACATGGACACTCTCTCCACTTATGCCAAGCACTTCATGGGAATATTGGAAAAGCCGGAAGTCGAGGATATAACCGGCCTGAGTCCCATCATTGCCATAGAGCAGAAAACCACCGGCAACAATCCCCGTTCCACGGTTGGAACCATAACGGAAATATATGATTTCCTGCGTCTTCTGTATGCGAAAGGCTCCCGTGCATTCTCTCCGGACAGCGGCGCCGAGATGGTGCGTTACACGGACGGACAGATAGTGGACCTCGTGATGGGAAAGTTTGCGGGCCGCAAATGCTACCTTCTCGCACCGCTTGTGAGGGGTCGAAAGGGACACTACCGCGAACTCTTCGACCAGATGCGACGCCGGGGATACACCGAGGTACGCATCGACGGGGAAATATTCGAGCTCGGACAGGTTGATGCGCTTGACAGGTACAAGCCCCACTTCATTGAACTGGTGGTGGACCGCCTCAAGCCCGAGGCTGGTGACGACCGCCGCATCCGCGAATCCGTGGCGCGCGCCCTAAGCACAGGCAAAGGTTCGCTGGCCATACTGGACATCGAAAGCGGTGAGCTCTCACACTATTCAAAGCATCTCGTAGACCCCGTGAGCGGTCTGTCGCTGCAGGAGCCCCAGCCGCACAGTTTCTCATTCAATTCCCCTCAGGGCTACTGCCCCCACTGCAAGGGACTTGGGACAATTGTGAATGTGGACATGGACTCCATAATTCCGGATCGCAGCCGCTCTGTGGCCGACGGCGGCATAGTACCCCTTGGGAAGGTGCGTGAAAACCGTAAATTCGATATCATTCGCGCCATTGCCCGCAAATACAATTTCTCGCTGTTCGACCCAATCGCCGCTATTCCGGATGAGGCGGTGAGCCTTCTCGTTTACGGCTCCGAAGACCTCTTCCGCGTGGGAGAAGGGAACCTGAGCGAGATGGAAAGCTGGGAAGGTGTCATACAGGACATCGAAGACACTATAACATGTCCTGTATGTAACGGAACACGCCTCAATCCGGAAGCGCTTTGCTTCAGGGTGGACGGCAAAACCATCCCGGAGGTTGCCGCAATGGAGATGACGGAGCTCCGGGAGTGGCTTGACAAGATTCCCGCAGGATTCAACGAGAGGGAGAAGAATGTCTCACGGGACATTCTCAAGGAGCTCAGAGAACGCGTGCAGTTCATGCTGGACGTTGGTCTTGAATACCTCTCCCTTGACCGTCCGACGGGCTCCCTTTCCGGCGGTGAAAGCCAGCGCATACGGCTTGCAACCCAGATTGGCGCAAAGCTGGTGAACGTGCTATATATCCTTGACGAGCCTTCGATCGGCCTCCACCAGAAGGACAACCGCAAGCTCATATCCTCACTCAAAGAGCTAAGGGACGAGGGAAATTCCGTCATGGTCGTGGAGCACGACCTTGAAACCATGATGAGTGCCGACTGGCTTGTGGACGTGGGCCCCGGCGCAGGCGAAAACGGCGGCAAGGTGTGCCTGAGCGCGCCCCTCGGCGCACTGCTCGATGGAAAGAAGATGGACGCCGATACAAAGGCCCACTCCGTCATAGGCCCGTCCGTTACGCTGGATTATCTGAAGGGGAAGAAAAGCATCCCCGTACCGGCTGCGCGAAGAAAGGGGAACGGTCTTTTCCTAACCCTCAGGGGCGCTACCGGAAACAACCTCAAAAAGGTGGACGTAAGCTTCCCGCTGGGCTGTTTCATAGGCGTCGCAGGCCTTTCCGGCAGCGGTAAGAGTTCGCTCGTGAACGAGACGCTCATGCCCATACTCAAGCAGAAGTTTTACCGCTCCAAAGATAAGCCGCTGCCCTATACAGGCATCGAGGGGATAGAAAACATAGACAAGCTCATTGAGATTGACCAGAGCCCCATCGGCCGCACGCCACGCTCAAATCCTGCCACCTTCACCGGCGTATTCGGCGACATACGCAATCTTTTTGAAGAAACGCAAGATGCAAAGGTGCGGGGATATAAGGCGGGAAGATTCTCTTTCAATGTTCCCGGAGGCCGCTGCGAAGAGTGCAAAGGCGCAGGCATAAAAGTGATAGAGATGAACTTCCCGCCCTCCGTGCATGTCCCCTGCGAGGTTTGCGGAGGAAAACGCTACCAGGAAGATACTCTTGCCGTGAGGTATAAGGGCAAGAGTATCAACGACGTTCTTGAGATGTCCATAAGTGAGGCATATGAGTTCTTCAGGCCTGTGCCCAAGATTGCATCAAAGCTCAAGGCGCTCGTTGACGTGGGCCTGGGCTATGTGCGTCTTGGCCAGAGTGCCGTTACCCTTTCGGGCGGGGAAAGCCAGCGCATGAAACTTGCGGCAGAACTCTCCAGACCGTCCACGGGAAAGACGCTCTACATCCTGGACGAGCCCACCACCGGCCTGCACTTCGAGGACATAAATGTGCTCCTGGGCGTTTTGCAGCGCCTTGTGGAAGCCGGAAACACCGTCATCATAATAGAGCACAACCTTGACGTTCTCAAGAGCGTGGACTACATCTTTGACATGGGTCCTGCCGGCGGTATGAAGGGCGGCTACATCGTAGCAAAAGGAACGCCGGAAGAGCTTTCGCAAAATCCGGCGTCCGTTACGGGTCCTTTTCTCAAGGAAGTGCTGTGATTACAGCAGTGCCTTGAGGTTGCGGGGGTTGTGGATGTCCTTTGCCTCTGCAGTGTAGAGATAGTCCAGGAGGTCTGCGTAATGCTCTTCCACCTTGCCGCGAACTATCTTCATGGTGGAGTTCATCATCTTGTTTGCGATGGTGAATTCCTCGTCACAGATGCCGATTGTGGAAGGAAGCCAGCGCTCAGGGAATACTCCCTCGTGCTTGCCGCCCTTCTTGTAGGCATCTACATCGGCCTGAATGAGATCCAGCATATATTTGCGTGCTTCCTCTGTGGCAGGATTAAGGCCTCTGGCCTTCGCGGCATCTGCGAGGGCGTTCTTGTCCGGTACGAAGAGTGCCACGCAGAACGGCTTCTGGTCATTGTGGAGGATGCATGCGTTAATCCACTTTGAGGTTTCCGTGATGTTGTCCTCGAAGCCTTCCGGCGAGTATTTTTCGCCGTCGGAGGAGATGAGGAGGCTCTTGAACCGGCCCACGACGTAGAGGTAATCGGGATCTTCCTTGCAGATGTAACCCATGTCTCCGGTGTGGAGCCAGCCGTCTATGACAGTATCGGCAGTGGCCTTGGGATTCTTCCAGTAGCCGGCCATCACGTTCTCTCCGCGGATTACTATTTCGCCCTTCTCGCCGTTGGGGAGCTGCTTTCCTTCCGCATCGAGAATTACGCAGTCCATAGGCTTCACGATGCGGCCGCTGGAGCCGAAGCGTGCATGGCCCATGGAGTTGGCGCAGATGATGGGCGTTGCTTCGGTGAGGCCGTAGCCCTGGAACATGGGCATCCCGACTGCGCAGAAGAACCTCTGGAGCTCTATGTCAAGCAGGGCGCCGCCGCCCACAAAGAACTGCATGCGGCCGCCGAAGCTTTCCCTTACTTTCTTGAACACAAGCTTGTCAAACAGGCTCACGAGGGGCTTCCTCCAGAAAGTCCCGCCCGTTCCGCGGTTACAGTATTCCTTGTTGTACTTTATTGCGTTGTTCAGCGCAAAGTAGAAGAGTTTTTCCGTGAAGCCGCCTTTTTTCTTTATCGCGCCTTCTATGTTCTTCTTGAAATTGCGGGCAAGCGCGGGGACGGAAAGCATCACGTGCGGGCGCACTTCCTTGATGGCCGTAGGCACGTTCTTGAGCGTTGCAAGCGCATTCTTGCCGATGGGGACGAATGCGATGGAGCCGCCGTAGGACATGAGGGTGTACATGCCGGCAACGTGCGCGAAGCAGTGGTCAAGGGGCAGGATGATGAGGAGGACGCCGTATTCCTGAATCTGGATTACGGAGCTGCCCTGCTCCACGTTCGCTGTATAATTGCGATGAGTAAGGAGAATTCCCTTGGGGTCTGCCGTAGTGCCCGAAGTGTAGGAAATGTTTGCATAATCCTCAGGGCCGATGGATTTCACGCGGGCGTCGAAATCTGCCTTGTGGCTCCTCAGGAATTCATCTCCCATCTTTTGGATTTCGCTCATGCGGATTTCCTTCTCCTCCAGCTTTTCATAGTCGAAGGCCACGTCGTCAAAGACGATAACCTTCTCTACCTGGGGGCAATCGGCAAGAATTGCGCGAATTTTGGGGAGGTTGTTGCCGGATACGAGGATCCATTTTGACTCAGAGTGGTTTATGCGGAAAACGAGGTCCTTCCCTTCGCCCAGATTCACGGAAAGGGGAACATCTGTTGCGCCCGCATACATGGCGCCAAGCTCTGCAAGAACCCACATTGCGCGGCTCTCAGAAAGGAGGGCTATCTTGTCTCCCTTCTCGAGGCCAAGCTTCATGAGACCCGCACCTATGCGGTATGCCTCTTCACGGGTTTGCTCCTGGGTATATACTTTCCACTCTCCGTCCACTTTTTCGCGGATGTACGGGTGGTTTGGAAATTTGTGCGAATAATGCTCGACAAAGTCGATGATTGTGGGTTTATCGGTCATAGTACTTGATTATGAATTATTCTGAAGGGAAAAGGCCGTAAAGCTCGGCGTCAATCTTGTCTGTTATCTGCTGAAAATCCTCGGGACGGTTCTCGAACTTGATGTTGTCCACGTCAATTATGAGGAGGCGGGACTTGTAGTCGCGTATCCAGTCTTCGTACCTCTGGTTGAGACCGGTGATGTAGTCTATGCGGATGGAACGCTCATACTCGCGGCCGCGCTTCTGGATTTGCGCTATGAGGTTGGGGATGGAGCTGCGCAGGTAGATAAGGAGGTCCGGCGGGTTCACAAGGGACATCATGAGGTCGAACAGGTCGCTGTAATTCTCGAAATCGCGCGTGCTCATGAGCCCCATCGCGTGCAGGTTGGGAGCGAATATCCGGGCATCCTCGTAGATTGTGCGGTCCTGGATGATCACCTCCTGGTGCTTTGAAATCTCCACCACGTCCTGGAAGCGCTTGTTGAGGAAGTAAATCTGCAGATTGAAGCTCCAGCGCTCCATGTCCTCGTAGAAGTCGGCCAGATAGGGGTTGAAGTCTACAGACTCAAACTTTGGCGTCCAGCCGTAATGAGCTGCAAGCATCTTTGTTAGAGTGGTTTTTCCACTGCCGATATTTCCGGCGATAGCTATGTGCATGGTATGGCGTTTTTAAAATAATCCGTAAAGTTCCGCGTCAATCTTGTCTGTAATAAGGGCAAAGTCCTCCGGACGGTTTAGGAAGTCAAGATTGTCTGCGTCAATTGTGATAAGCCTGCCTTTGTACTCTTCAATCCATTTGTCATAGCGCTCGTTGAGGCCGGCCAGGTATTCGAGGGAAATGCCCTGCTCGTAGTCCCTTCCGCGTTTCTGGATTTGGGCTACAAGGTGCTGGATGCTGCTTTTGAGGTAAATCATGAGATCCGGCTCCTTAACCACTTCCATCATCACGTTGAAGGTGTCCATGTATGTGTTGTAATCCCTCTCCGAGAGATTGCCCTGTGCGTAGTTGTTTGCAACGAAAATGTGAACGCCTTCAAACAGCGTGCGGTCCTGGATTATGACGTCCTTGGATTTTGCAATGTCCAGCACGTCGTGCAGCCGCTGCTGCAGAAAGTACATCTCCAGGGCAAAGCTCCAGCGTGGGATGTCCTTGTAATAGTCTTCCAGATAGGGGTTGTAGGTAACGGACTCAAACTTTGGGGTCCATCCGTAGTGACGGGCCAGAAGCGTTGTGAGAGTGGTTTTCCCACTGCCGATATTTCCTGCAATTCCTATATGCATACTTGGTCGTACAAAGTTGATAAAAAATCCGTACATTTGCAATCATGTTGCACAGCAGAATTTTCACATTCAATCCACTAGGTACAAATTGCATCATTCTATGGGCCGACGGGCAGAGCTCCTGCACTGTCGTGGATCCCGGTATGGCCTCCGGCGAAGATGCGCGGGAACTGATGGATTATCTGTCGGCCGAAGGGCTCATCCCGGATGCCATTTTCCTCACGCACGGCCATTTCGACCACGTGTGGGGCGTTGAAAGGCTGCTTGCACTGCGCCCTGTCCCGGTGTACATGCATGATAGCGACCGTCCCATCCTCGAGGACGGTGCATCCATCTTCCGCGGCATGGAGAGTTTCAAGGCTCTGAGGCACTCCTTTCCCACAGTCCCTGTTGCCGATGGGGAAATCATCACATCGGCAGGAACGGCATGGAAGGTCCTTCACACCCCCGGCCATTCACCTGGCTGCGTGTGCTACTATTCGGAGGAGAACAGCCTCCTCATTGCGGGCGATACGCTTTTTGCGGGGAGTATAGGCCGTACGGACCTTATGGGTGGAGACTATGACGTCCTTATGGATTCCATCAAACGGAAACTGCTGCCGCTCCCCGGGGAGACGGATGTCATTCCCGGCCACGGGCAGCCCACCTCCATAGCCCGCGAAGGCATGTACAATCCTTTTCTGGAACCTTTTAACGAGCCGCCCCATGAAGATAATCTGGCTTGACTCCATAGATTCCACAAACTCCGAGGTTCTCCGCAATCCGGAATCCTACGCCAACCTTACTGTTGTCGCCGCCCGTGAGCAGACCGCCGGCAGGGGACAGCGCGGGAATACCTGGTTTACGGAGCCTGGAAAGAATCTTACTTTTTCCATAGTGGTAAAGCCCGGGGCGGGGAAGCTTCCGGCGGGCGGAGCCTTCAGGCTAAATATCCTGTGTCCGCTCGTTGTAAGGCGCTTCCTCGTTTCAAATGGCATTGAGGCCAAAGTCAAGTGGCCCAACGACATCTATGCGCTCCGCCGGAAAATATGCGGCATCCTTGTGGAGAACCGCCTTGACGGAACGAGTGTGGGCACTTCCGTCATGGGAATAGGCCTCAATGTTAACCAGACGGATTTTCCGGAGGTCTCTCTGGCAACGTCCATGAAGCTGCTTTCGGGCCGTGATTTTGATTTGGAGGATGCTCTGGAAGACATCTCAGATGTGTTTTCGGCCCTTTATCCGGCCGTTTTTGACGACGTCGCGTGGGCGCCTCTATTTGATGAATACGTTGAAGGACTCTTCGGCAGAGATACGGCAGCACAGTATGTAGATGTGGCTTCCGGCCGCGAATTCACGGGCGTCATACGTAGCGTGGAGCCCGGCGGAAGGCTTGTCATGTCTGTCGGGGGCGAACTCCGTCAATATGCTTTCAAGGAAGTTAGCTATATATTATGAACAGGGAAATTTGGCTTGATTTTCTGCGTGTTACCGCGTGTTTCATGGTAATGGTGGTCCATTCCACCGAGCCGTTCTATCTGGGCGGTGACGGTACTCTGGTCCTCACGGGAACGGATGCATTCTGGGTGTCCGTTTTCGAGGGGCTGTGCAGGAGTTGCGTCCCCCTTTTCATAATAGCATCCAGCTATCTGCAGTTCCCCCTTCATTATTCGACAGCGGAGTTTTGGAAGCGCCGGGCTATACGAATCCTTGTGCCAATGCTGCTTTGGACCGTAGTCTATGCCCTTGTGTGGGGAGAGCCCGCAGCCAATTTCAAGGGACTGCTTCTCAATTTCAATTATGCGGCCGGTCACCTTTGGTTTGTGTATATGCTTGTGGGACTGTACCTTGTAATGCCTCTCCTTTCGCCCTGGGCAGAGAAAGTGTCACGGCGGGAGCTGGAGGTCTATATAGGCATTTGGATTGTGACCACCCTGATCCCATTTGTCCGTGAGGCTGCAGGCGGTGCTCCTGCGCTTGTTTTTGCTTCCGACGGCCTTCCTGCGCAGGCTCTGTTCCCCCTCTGGGGCGAGGCTTCGTGGAATCCTTTCGGAACGTTCTATTACGTGAGCGGTTTCGTGGGATACATGCTTGTGGGTCTGTATATCAAGCGTTTCGTTCGCGGCGATAACTTCTCATGGATGTTCGGCTGGACGTTCTTCCTCCTCGGTTTCGTCCTCACTTGCTATGGCTTCCTGCAGCGGATATCGGCCTCCGGTGAGTTCCCGGTATCCGGTCCCCTGGACCTTGCCGTGGGCTGGGAAACGGCAATTGCGTTCTGCGGCCTTCCCGTTGCGCTCTCCGCCGTAGGGCTCGTGCTCATTTTCAGAAGGATAAGTGGCGGAGGAGCGTTTTACAATCACGTAATCTTACCCCTTTCAAAGGCAGGGTACGGCATGTATCTCATTCACATGCTGGTACTTGCAAGTGTTTCGGCATGGCTCCGTGACCTATGGGGCGTAGGCCCCGACGGTGCGCTTGGCGTTTGGACCACCCCCGTTCAAATCCTCGCCACCGCCTTCTTGAGCTTTACCGCCGTGGGCATTGCCGCGGTCCTGCTTCAGCGCATTCCGCGCATAGGCAAGTACATAATGGGGTAAGTTCTGGTTTCACGGGCCAGGTCCTGCGCGTCAGATAATCTCGTCCCGCTCGCGGATGTCTTTGAGGCGCAGCTGGACGGTGGAGGAGCCGCGGTAGAAGTTCTCCACGATGGAGTAGCACACGTCGATGGGATTGCCGCTTTTGATGTGGTCGTAGGAATCGGCCATATTGAAGCCGATGGCGGCAATTGTGCGGTACGGCAGATTCTCCTGCATAAGGTCCAGTTTGAGGTGAACGCCTCCTGCGCCAACCTTGCGGCCGTTGCCTGCATCATAGACGTTTTCCGTAAGAAATACAGGGTTGTTGTTGCCCGGGCCGAAAGGCTGGAACTGCTTGAGGATGCGGATGAACTTGGGCGTAATTTGGGAGAAGTCCAGCCGGGCGTCTATCTCCACCACGGGAGTGAGTTCTTCGCGCGTGATGTTCCCGGAAACGAAACTGTCCATACGGCGGCAAAATTCCTCAAGGTTTTCCTCTTTCATCGTGAGGCCCGCGGCATAGACATGGCCGCCGAAGTTCTCAAGGAGGTCTGCACAGCTTTCTATGGAAGCGTAGAGGTCAAATCCTGAAACGCTGCGGGCACTGCCGGTAACAAACCCGTTGCTCTTTGTGAGCACCACGGTGGGTTTGTAATATGCTTCCACAAGGCGTGAAGCCACAATTCCCACAACCCCTTTGTTCCAGGTGGGGTCATACACTATGGTTACGTTCTCGGACGCAAGCGCCTGCCCGTTTTTCACCATGTCCAGAGCCTTTTGCGTTATTTCCCTGTCTATGGATTTGCGCTCGTTATTGTTGTCGTTTATCTGGTTGCCTATACGAAGGGCGGTCCTGTCATCCTGCGCAGTGAGAAGCTCCACGGCAAGACGTCCGCTTTCCATTCGGCCCGCGGCATTGATGCGGGGGCCTATTTTGAACACGATGTCGTCTATGGTTACGTGTCCGGGTTCCAGCTGTGCCAGGTTAATCATGGCGAGGAGGCCTTTCCGGGGATTCTCGTTGAGCCTTTTAAGGCCGAAGTGTGCAAGGATGCGGTTCTCTCCGGTCATGGACACCAGGTCCGATGCTATGGAGACCACCTGCAGGTCCAGAAGGGGCTCAAGGATTGCAGGGTCCATCTCGTACTTCTGTACGTATCCCTGCACCAGTTTGAAGCCAACGCCGCAGCCGCAGAGGTCGTCGAAGGGGTAGTGGCAGTCTTCCCTTTTGGGGTCCAGGATGGCTACGGCCCCGGGCAGTTCCGACTCCGGAAGGTGATGGTCGCATATGATGACCTCTATTCCCTTCGCCCGGGCATATTCCACTTTGTCTATGGCCTTTATGCCGCAGTCCAGCGTGATGACAAGGCTTATCCCGTTGTCCCCGGCCCAGTCCAGGGCCTTGTATGAAAGACCGTAGCCTTCCTCGTAGCGGTCCGGGATATAGAAATCTACCTTTGGAGTGAGCTGCCTCAGGAATGAAAACACCTGGGCCACGGCCGTTGTGCCGTCCACGTCATAGTCTCCGTACACGAGGATGCGCTCCTTGCCCGTCACCGCTTTGTGAAGCCTCTCCACGGCCTTGTCCATGTCTTTCATGAGGAAAGGGTCGTGAAGATTTTCTAAGCGTGGACGGAAGAAGTCTCGGGCCTCGTCAAACGTTTTGACACCCCTTTGGACAAGAAGGTCTGCCAGAACCCGGTCTATGCCAAGCTCTGCAGAAAGCTGCGATGCCCTTGCCGGATCTGCAGCCGGAACGAATGCCCATTTTTTCTCTGAGGTGCCCATATCTTCGCAAAGTTACGAAATTCGGGCCGATATTACAAACAGGAAATAATAATCTCGTCAGCGACCTCCTCCGGAGTCAGTCCCCCCGTATTTATGGTGACGTGTGCGGCCGATTCATACAAGGGCCTTCGTGCTTCGAGGCGTTCCCCGAACCCCTCACCGGCAAGCGGCCGGTCTTCCGTTTCGCCCTCAAGACGGGCGCGGAGCGTGTCTGCATCGGCCTCAAGATATATGCAAACCGTTTTCTCCCGGAGGAGACTGACGGCGCCGGGAACGGTTACGGAGCCGCCGCCAAGAGAAAGGACTGCCGTAGATTCCGAGTATTTTGCAACGGTCTTTTCCAGCGCGTCCTTTTCACGGCGTCTGAATCCGCTTTCTCCCTCGGCCTCAAATATTTGCGGGATGCTCTTACCGGCCTTTTTCACAATGATTTCATCAAGATCCATGTACGGACATCCCAGCGCATCGGCCACAATGCGCCCGACGGTTGTTTTCCCGCTGCCCATGAATCCCGTGAAAGCTATAAGCATGGCACAAAGATACAAAACGCCCCGCACTTCGCAAAAAACGTTTCTAATGCTGAATGCCAGGTTTCGGGGGCCCGTGATGTGCTTTGAAGCGCCCGCGGAGCTAGAACAGTGTGGGTTCCCAGCCTTCAAAGTCGGCCGGATCATCGTCTGCGGGGCCGTTGAGGAGGCTTGATGCCTGCCCTGTCTGCTCGATGGGAGCCCCGCCAGGAACGTTACCCTCGTCGCTGCCACCGTCCGGGTCAATGCTGTCGGCTTCAAAGTCAGCGGCCATAAGGTCTGCGTCTATGGGCTCGTCATCGATGTCGTCGTCTTTCACGATGGGCTCACCGAACGCGACGGACTTTACGTCGTAAGGGGAGCACTTCTTGCCCTTCGCCATAATACCCTTCTTGCCGATAAACTCCTCTGCATCAATTCTCTCGGCCTCCCTGTGCTCGTTCTTCCCTCCAAATGTGACAACTATTGAAGGATGCTTTTCGGCCGATATCCCCACCATGCGGGAACCACGGCCCTCGGAAATGAACAGGAGGGGAGTGTTGTTGCTTTCCGGGAAGGAAAAACGCTTCACGTAGTATGCCTTTGCGGCATTGTCCCAATACAGTACCGTATATACCTTGGACGGATCCCACTTTTCCATGAGCACTACGTCTCCCTGATACTTGTTCACGAGGTCGTAGGTGGTGGTGTAGAACGTGCCGTCGGCAAAAACGGCCAGTACGCGGTCCTGTCCGGCGAATTTCCCGAGATGCTGGCCATGGCCCTCTTCGTTGAGGCGCTGGATGTCGGGATCGTACCAGATGTCCTTGCCCTGAAGAGTGGTTATTCCCTTGGCTTTGAGCTGTATGCGGGATATGGCGTTCTTTGTTACAAGGTTGCCCCTTGAACTGCGGCCCTTTATGGCAAGGTTGGCAAAATCCCACTCCAGGCTGGTTTTCTTGATCCCTTTGCGAGGACGGAGCTGTATGCGAACAGTCTCGGCCTCTCCGTTATGATTCACGCTGAACCATAGGATTTTGGATGCGGGAGCGCCGGTGGTGATGTCATAATCTTTGTCACGGGATGCCGATGTAACGGCAAACCTCTTTGCATAATGGGCGGGACCCTTGCCGTCACGGTAAATGACGTTGTAGATGGTGCGCTCGTCGCCTCGGTTGAAGACGCCTGCATAGAGGAGATCCTTCCAGAAGAAGGCCTTCTCCGACACCTTGGTTATGCGGTATTTGCCGTCCTTTGCTATGACTATTATTTCGCTGAGGTCTGAGCATTCTCCGACAAATTCAACGCCATCATCCTTCTTGAGGCCGATGCCCACGAAGCCCTCGGCAAGGTTTGCATAGAGTTTGGCGTTGTTGGACACAACCTTTGTTACGGTGATGTTCTCCAGCGACGAAATCTCCGTGAGGCGGGGCCAGGCGGCGCCGTATTTCTTCTTGAGGCCCTTGAACCAGTCTATGGTATAGCGGGTGATGTTGGCAAGGTTGTCCTTCACTTCCTTCATCTGGTCTTCAAGGGCGTATATTTTTTCGTCCAGGGCCTTGGTGTCGAACTTGGATATCTTGCGCACGGGCTTGTCTACAAGGCGGAGAATATCTTCCATCACTATGGGCCTGTGGAGGAGGTCCTGGTACATGAGCATCTGCTTGAGGATATCGTCCAGCTGCTCTTCCCAGCTCTTCTGGTCCTGCTCCAGCACCTTGTATATGCGGTTTTCAAAGAAAATGCGCTCAAGGGAACTATAGTGCCAGTCGTTTTCCAGCTGGCCCAGCTTGTACTGGAGCTGCGCCTGGAGGATGTCACGGGTATGGTAGGTGTCGTATTCCAGGATTTCGTCCACAGTGAGGAATACGGGCTTGTTGTCCCGTATGACGCACGCGTTGGGCGCAATCTTGGTTTCGCACTCCGTAAAGGCGTAAAGGGCGTCAATTGTCTTGTCCGGAGAAACGTCTGCGGGAAGATGGATGATGATTTCCACCTTGTCGGTGGTCATGTCGTCAATCTTCTTGATGCTTATCTTCTTCTTGTCCTTAGCCTTTATGATGCTGTCTATGATGCCCTGGGACGTTTTCCCGTAAGGGATTTCGGTAATTGTGATGGTGGACTTGTCCACCTTGTTTATGCGGGCGCGCACCTTTACCATGCCGCCGCGCTTCCCCTTGTTGTATTTTGAACAGTCTGCGATGCCTCCGGTGGGGAAGTCGGGAAGGAGCGAAAACTCTTCGCCCTTCAAGATGGCGATGGATGCGTCAAGAAGCTCATTGAAATTGTGGGGGAGAATCTTGGACGAAAGGCCGGCCGCGATGCCCTCCGTGCCCTGTGCAAGGAGCAGCGGAAAACGCACTGGGAGCTCAGTGGGCTCCTGGTTTCGGCCGTCGTAGGAAGTCATCCACGGAGTGACGTTCTTGTCAAATACGACTTCTTTTGCAAACTTGGAAAGACGGGCCTCGATGTAACGTGGGGCGGCATTTGCGTCTCCGGTGAGGATGTTGCCCCAGTTTCCCTGGCAGTCTATGAGGAGTCCCTTCTGGCCAAGAGTTACAAGCGCACCAAGGATTGACGCGTCACCGTGGGGATGATACTGCATGGCCTGGCCCACAATGTTTGCAACCTTTGTGTACCTGCCGTCGTCCATTTCGGCCATAGTGTGCAGCACACGCCTCTGGACGGGCTTGAAGCCGTCTACAATGTGGGGGACGGCCCTGTCCAGGATGGTATATGACGCATAGTCAAGATACCACTGCTTGAACATGCCGGAAAGCTTGAAGCGGCTGCTGTCATCACCCAGGAGCTTGTCGAACTTGCCCGACGGAACAGCACCTTCTCCCAGTTCTTCCTCCGGTTCATCCATGGAGTCCTGCCCTTTGATATCGTCCCAATCTTCTGCCATAAAACTTCATTAAAATTCGTAGCCGAACCTGCGGAGTTCCTTTCGGTTTTCCCTCCAGTCAGGATCCACCTTTACAAAGGTAGAAAGAAAAACTTTTTTCTGGAAGAAATCTTCCATGTCAAGGCGGGCCTGAGTGCCCACTTTTTTGAGTTTGGAGCCCCCCTTGCCTATGATTATTCCCTTCTGGGAATCCCTCATCACATATATGACGGCGCTAATCTCATAGCGGTCCTCACCCTCGTGGAAAGCTTCAATCTCCACCTCGCAGCTGTAGGGAATCTCCTCGCTGTAATTGAGGAAAATCTTTTCCCTGAGTATCTCGGATGCGAAAAAGCGCAGGTTTTTGTCTGTAAACTGGTCCTTGTCGAACCACGCCGGGGCTTCCGGAAGCCTTGAAGAAACGGCGTCGAGCACGCTTTCGAGGTTGAATTTCTCCATTGCCGATACGGGTATGACCTCCGCAGAGGGCACCCTTTCCTTCCACCATCCCATAAGCTCCACCACCTTCTCCTGCGTGGAAATGTCTATCTTGTTGATGACAACCACAACCGGGCAGTCTACCCTGGAAAGCTTGTCAACATAGGCGGAATTCTTGTCGGGAGATTCAACCGTATCAGTAACGTAGAGGATAATATCGGCGTCACCTATCGCGGTGTCGACAAACGCCAGCATGTTTTCTTGGAGCCGATAGTTTGGCCTCAGGATGCCCGGGGTATCGGAATAGACTATCTGGTAGTCCTCGCCGCTTACTATCCCCATAATACGGTGCCTCGTTGTCTGCGCCTTCGCCGTAACGATGGAGAGTTTTTCTCCAACAAGTGCGTTCATCAGCGTGGACTTGCCCACGTTGGGATTGCCGATAATATTTACGAAACCTGCCCTGTGTGCCATTATACGTATGCTCCCATCCTGAGGATATTCACTTCGCCCTCCGTAAGATAACGCCAGTCGCCCTTCTTGAGGCCCTTCTTGGTGAGACCGGCGAAATACACACGGTCCAGGGCCTTTACATCGTATCCGAGGCTGTCAAAAATGCGGCGTACGATGCGGTTTTTGCCGGAATGGATTTCAATACCAAGCTGCCGATGGTCATGGGCGTCGATGTATTCAAGTTCATCGGCCTTTATTATGCCGTCCGAAAGCTCAAGGCCTTCAAGAATTTTCTGGCGGTCCTCCTCCTTGAGGGGAGAGTCCAGGATTACCTGGTAAATCTTCTTCTTGTTGTATGAAGGGTGAGTGAGGCGCTCGGCCATCTCTCCGTCATTCGTGAACATGAGCACGCCGGTTGTGCTCTTGTCCAGGCGGCCTACGGGGAAAACGCGTGTAGGACAGCCTTTCAGCAGGTCCATGACGGTCTTTTCTGCATGAGGATCGCTGGCTGTGGTTACAAAGCCTTTGGGCTTGTTCATGAGGATATAGACCTTTGCCTCTCCCTTGAGACGCTGGCCGTTGAAGCGCACGTCGTCGGTGAGGACATTGACTTTGGTGCCCAGCTCGGTCACCACTTCCCCGTTCACGGTAACAACTCCGCCCAGTATCATTGTATCGGCCTCCCTGCGGGAACAGACGCCGGAATTGGCTATGAACTTGTTGAGGCGCACCACTTCCTGAATCTCGGTTTTTGCAGTGTCGTCATCGCTGTAGCGGCCGCTCACCTGAGGCTTGCGGCTGAGCATGGCTTTCATGCCCTCATCGGCAAAATTGCGTTTTTTTAAAAACTTCTTGTTTCCGAAGGACTTCTTTTCGCCGAAGGACTTCTTTTCACCGTACGACTTCTTCTCTCCGTAAGATTTCTTCTCTCCGTAAGACTTTTTCTCATCGTAAGACTTCCTGGTGGAAAAGTCCACTTTTTCTGCCTTGCCCTGGGATTTCACAATCCTTTGCCTAGGCCTTCTCTTTTTTTCTTCTTCCATAACTACTAACTACGACTCACGTCGTTATTACTTTAATTTGAAAATGTATGTGATTGTTCCCGTCTGGACGGCGGGAGCGTTTGCGTCCATGTTGAAATGTGTTTTGAGCGCGGCGTTGCGGGCTTCGGTCCAAAGGGTTTTGTCCGTTACCGTGGTGCCTTCAACTACCGAAGCTTCAATTACTTCTCCATACTGATTCACCTTCACCTGCACTACCACGGTTCCCTCCGACTGAGTTGCATAGCCGGGCTTCGGGATGGAACCTTCCACGTTCCGGCCCTTAACGTGAGCGTTTGCGCTGCCCTGAACGGGGCCCTTGGGGGTGTTGCCGTCCGGCTGCCCCGCCTTGAAGCCTTCTCCTGCCTCCGCTGCGCTGTGCGGCGTGGTGGCGCTATTGTCCTGCTTGGACATTCCGGGGAAAGAAGCCCTGGGGTCCAATTTTGGTTCTTCCGGCTCCGGGGTGGGTACTTCCACGTCTCCGTGGGTGTCGCTCTTGGCCTGCGGCGTTACGTTGGGCCTGTCGTTCACGTGTGGTGATTCCGCTTTTTGAGTGAGCTCGACGGGTTTTGTGAGGTCAATTTCCTCGGCCTGGGGCTCATTTCCAAGCCTGGTTACAGGGTCCTCCTTGGGCGCCTCCTCGAAATCTATCAGTAGGGAAGTCCTCTCCGGCGGCGGGGGGTCGAGGTATGTAAGCCCGCTTGTGAGGAGCGTCACCGCTGCCAGCGCATGGATGCCAAGCGTAAGGAGAATTCCGCTTACGCCTGCGTTCTTTTCGGCTTTTTGCCTGTTGCGCTGGTATGGCTGCATAATTTATTCCGGCTGCGTTGCCAGTATTACTTTGTAATGATTCCTTTTGGCAATGTTCATAATTTGTACCACCTCTCCCACAGGGACGCTCTGGTCGCTGTAAATGGAGAAAGTGGGATCCTCTTCGGTGGACAGCAGGCCGATGAGCCGATCCTCCACCTCCTCGTAGCTGACGGGGTTCTTGTCTCCGTTCACGTGGTAGGTATAGGTGTCGTCTCCCCAGTCCTTGATGCTCACGCTCACCGTAGCCTTTGCGCTCACCTGCCCCGTGGATTTGGGAAGAAGAAGCTTGAGGGCATTGGGATTGATGAGCGTTGAGGTTACAAGGAAGAAGATAAGCAGCAGGAACACGATGTCTGTCATGGACGACACCGAGAACTGCGGATCTACCTTTGTATTTCTCTTCAGTGCCATATTTTACTCCTCCCCGCCGGGTTCGTGTACCAGAATGTCTATGAACTCCATTGAGGAACTCTCCATCTTGTATACAAGGTCGCTCACCTGGGATGTGAGCCAGTTGTATCCGAAGTATGCGATGATACCCACAATGAGGCCGCCCACGGTTGTGAGCATGGCGGTGTAGATGCCGTCGCTGAGGAGGGTGATGTCTATGTTGTTACCGGCCTTTGACATATTGAAGAAGGCCTTCACCATACCCAGCACGGTGCCCAGGAAACCAATCATGGGTGCGCCGCCGGCAATGGTTGCAAGCAGCGGCAGGCCCTTTTCGAGACGGGCCACTTCCACGTTGCCGATGTTCTCCACTGCGCTCTGGATATCGGCCACGGGCCTTCCGATGCGGTGGATGCCCGTTTCAATCATCCTTGCCACGGGATTGTCGTACTTGCGGCAAAGGGTTATGGCGCTTTTCATCTTGCCCTGGGTCACGTAGTCGCGTATGTCCTGCATGAAATGGGGCTCAATCTTGGAGGCCGATTTAATCATCCACCACTTGCGGCCGATGAGATAAATGGCAAGGATTGAAAGGGCGAGAAGCACCCACATGAGAGGGCCGCCCATGGTGAACATGGACCACAGGCTCATGGACATCTGTGTGGGCTGAGTCGCTGCCGGGGCTGCGGGAGCAAGCTCCTGCGAAAGGGCCTCGATGCTGTCTGTCTGTAAAAGGGAGAATAACATATATCTTTGTGTTTGTTAATTTCACTACCAACCCGCAAAGATACGAAAAATCCGGGACTATACCCAAAATTATATTACCTCGATGTCTCCCGAGGGCAGCCAGCCCTGCCGTCCGTCGGCAATTTCAATCTGGGAGTAGCCTCCCACGTTGTCCAGAATTTCCACCTTGGTGCCCTCATGAAGTATGAAAAGGTCCTTTGCACCGCCCTGTGAAGGTGAACTCTTTACAGAGGTTACGGTGCGCATCACTATGGCCTGGTCCCCTCTTCCGGCCTCCTTGCGCTGCCGCTGGGCGAAGTTCCATCCAAGGAGCGCAGCAAGCAGCAGGCCTATCCCCACGAAAAAGCCGGTACGACGCTTTGCAGAGGTGTTTCCGAGAAGGAATAAAAGTGCCATTGCCACTGCGCCCGCAAGGAAAACAAGAGACAGCGCGGCCCATGTGTTGGAAGGCAGCAGGTAGCATATTGAGCGCCCCCACTGTACAAAGAATACTTCCGGGATCTCATCTATGCGGTCCTGAGTGAGCGAACGTGCATATTCAAGATTGCTTTTTACGTCGGCATCCGAAGGATCCATTCTCAAGGCCCTTTCATACCACAAGATTGCAGAGGCGATGTCTCCCGTCTTGAAACAGGCGTTCCCAAGATTGTAGTAAAGCTCCTTGGACATGAGTTCCGTATCTTTCACTCCTTCCCAGTCCCTGAGGGCCTTTGGATAGTCACCCTGCGTATATGCCTGAACACCTGCATTCCAAAGCGAATCGGGATATGAAACCGGAGCGGCCTGCATCCCAAGCGGGAGCAGAAGAAGAGCCAGAATGGCCGTGAGGGGAGCCTTGAATGATGTTTTCTTCATGGATGAATCTATGGCGGTAATGAGTCTTACGGCCTCTTCATAATGTGCGTTCATGGCGTCGTGTCCGGCGTCGGGAGAGTAGCGTGCCTCTTCGCAGGCCTCCAGCAGGGAGGTAAATGCATCTGCATTCTCCGGGGAAACACCTCCGGAGGTGAGGGCGGCCGATATATTCTCCTTCGTCTGGTCTGCCATGTCCATGGAAAGCTTGTCTCCCACAAAGCCAAGCAGGGAGCGGTGAAGTTCCTCGTAGAAGGCGGTGTAAAGATTCTTCTGAAGGAAGTCACGTGCCTGCGAAAGGCGCTTAAGGGCTGCCTTTGTGGCTTTTCTGTTGCGTGTTCCGGCAACATCGGCCCTCCTCTCGGCCATTTTCCTGAAGCCGAGCCATAATCCAAGACCCGACAGGAGGATGAGGGCGATGACGGCCCACCACGCAGGAGAATACACAAAGAAACCGCGCTCCTGTTCGAGTGACGTCTTTGTCTTTATGAAGCGGATATCGTCTCCAAGGTTTTTGACGCCCTTCCTGTCAACTACAAGCGTAGAACCTTGCTGGTCATCCCTGCCCGCGTAGGATGAGTTTCTGGCAACGCCAAGATGCAGCGGGGCCGATGTGGCCGTAACGTATTTCCTCTGCTTGATGTCGTAGTAACTGTACTGGACGGGGCCTATCTCAAACTGGCCGGGGCTTCTTGGAATGAAGGGGTACTCGAATGTCTTTGACCCGCTGGTGCCGCTTTTGTCGGTATTTGTGGAAGTCTTTACGTCATAGACCTCGAAGTCTGGAGGGAAAGACAGTTTTGGCGCCTCCAGAAGGGCGATATTGCCCTTCCCGGACACCTTTACCACAAGCGAAGCGGCGTCATGCGTGGAAAGCGTATCCTTGCTTAGCCTGGCGCTCACCTGGAAGTCTCCCACTCCTCCGCCGAAATATGCGGGAGCGCCGGCCGGCAGGGCCGATACTTTCACGGTGACGGGCTTTGTGGACACCCTCTGGCGGGTTGTCACATAGTCATTCCCAAAGAAATCGTCAAAGATGGAGCCCGTGGAACGCCTTTGCTGAACATTCACCAGGCACACAATCTCCGATGCGTCTATGGTCTGGTCTCCGGCTTTCTGCGGGATTATCACCCATCGGCGAAGAACGGCGCTCTGGTACATTGCACCGTCCACCTGCTCCCTTTGGAATTCAATGTTGGCCGGTGCATCCACTTCCTGGCTCCAGAAACCGGCAAATGAAGGAAAACGGGCGTTTTCAAAGCCAACGAGATTGGAGCGGTGATAGATTTTTAAGGTTGCCGTAATGGGCTCTCCAACAACTACCTGTGAACGCGAAAGCGAGAGACGCAGGAAAATGTCTCCGTCTTTGGCTGTGGCGGTCCGGTCCTGCTGCCGGTCGCTTCCCTGCTGCGCCTGTGAGGACGACGCTCCGGAAGAAGAGCCGGCGCTTCCATCGTCAACTACCTGCACCGAAACGGCCCTGGAACGGATTTCATTGCCTTTAACAGTGGCTACGGCGGGCGAAAGGGTGAATGTGCCCGTATTCTTGGGCTGAAGAATATATGTGTAGGATGTCTGGGAAGAGCGTGAGGTTTTGCCGTTCACCATCTGTATGCTGGTAGAAGAGCCCTTCTGAGGCCCCCAGACAAGGGAGAAGTCCTCTCCAGGCTCCCATGAGAAATTGGAAGGAGCATGTTCTCCCTCCACCACAAAAACCACATTGAAGCGTTCGCTGCGCTCCACTATGTTGTGGACCTCCACGCGTATGCTGCCTTGTGCCCATGAGCTGATGCCAAGGGCAATGGCCGATATTATTGCAAAGAGTCTTTTCATTCCTACCAATTCTTGTCCTTCTTGCGGGAACCGAGGGCCTGTGCCTTCTTCTCGTCAACTTTCTCCTGGGTTTCCTTTTCCTTCTCCTGGATGGCTTGCAGCAGTTGCTGTGCCTGCTGGGGGCTCAGCTGAGGCTGTTCCTGCTGCTGTTCCTGTTCATTCTGTTGCTGATTTTGATTCTGGTCCTGGTCCTGGTTCTGGTCCTGGTTCTGGTCCTGGTTCTGATCCTGGTTCTGATCCTGGTTCTGATCCTGATCCTGATTCTGATCCTGCTGTTGATCCTGATCCTGATTCTGATTTTGGTCCTGGTTCTGGTTCTGCTGTTGATCCTGATTCTGCTGCTGCTCCCTCAGTTTATTGAGCGCATAGTTGTAGTTTTCCTTGGCGTCCATGTCGGCGGGAGTGCGTCTGAGGCACTCCTTGAACATGTTCACCGCCGTCTGCCAGTCCTCGGAGGCTATGGCAACGTCTCCGCGGTTGTAGTAATAATCGGCGGAAAATTTTTCTTCACCGGCCGTGAGCTGCACTGCGTCAAGTATCTTGGCGGCCTCTTCATAGTTATCCTGCCTGTAGAGGTTGTTTCCCAGGTTGTAATGCCCGGCAACGGATGCCGTATCCTTCAGGAGCCCTTTGCGGTAGCTTACGTCGGCCTTCGCATATTCGCCCTTCCTGAATTCCCGGTTACCGCGCCTGAAATCGGCCTTCTGGGCCATTGCGCAGGTGCATATGAGGGCAAGCGATATGACTGTCAAAAGCTTTTTCATACGTCAAACAGTCTGCGGCGGGGTTTCCTCTCGCCAATGAGCATTTCAATTACAAACAGAAGCAGGGCGATGCCGAAGAAGTACATGTACTGCTCGTCGTATTCCTCAAAAACGATGCTGCCAAATTCTTCGTCCTCCATCCGGCGGATGTCGTCTATTATGGGCGTAAGGCCGAATTCCTCTCCTCCGGCGTGGATATATGCACCACCTCCGGCGGCGGCGACCTTGCGGAGCGTCTCTTCGTCCAGTTTAGTCACCACTATTTCGCCGTCCTTGTCCCTCAGCAGGCCGCTGTCCATGGGAATTGGCTGGCCCTCGGCCGACCCCACGCCTATCGTATATACCTTTATGCCGATTTCTGCCGCCTGCTTCGCTGCAGCCACGGGATCGTCCTCATGGTTTTCTCCGTCCGATATCACAATTATGACGCGGCTCTTTTCGCTCTGGGCGCTGAAACTCTTAATACAGAGGTTTATTGCATCGCCTATTGCCGTGCCCTGAACAGGGATTGATTCTGTGTCGACGGAAGACAGGAACATCTTCGCGCTCACATAATCCGTGGTAACAGGAAGTTGTACGAAGGATGTCCCCGCAAAGATTACGAGCCCTATCCGGTCGTCCTGAAGTTTGTCCGTGAGGCGTGAAATTGCCAGTTTGGCCCTTTCCAGGCGGTTGGGGGAGTAGTCTTGCGCCAGCATGGAGTTGGAGACGTCCAGCGCTACCATTATCTCTGCACCCTTGGTTTTGTGCTCGGAAAGTTTCGCCCCCGTCAGCGGCCTGGCAAGCCCAATTACGAAAAACGCAAATGCAAGGCACCAGAGGCATATTCTCACCCATCCCTTGGAACGGGAACGGGAAGGCATGAGGGCATCGGCCAGCTCCGGGTCTCCGAAAGCCCTTACCCTGCGGGAGCGCAGATACCGGAGCACCGCATACCCTATTGTTACAACGGGAATGAGAAGCAGGAGGTACAGGAATACAGGGTCTTGGAACATCAGCATCACGGCATCCTCCTCAGAAGTGCGCCAATGAGCAGTTCAAGCAGCAGGCACACCAGTGCTGCAACTGCATATCCTTTGAAAAGGTCCTTATACACGGGGAAGGAGTCCACGCTCACGCGTGTTTTCTCCATTTTGCCAATCTCTGAGTAAATCTCGGCCAGCTTTGTGTTGTCAGTTGCGCGGAAGTACCGGCCTCCGGTGCCGTCGGCAATGTTTCTCAGGAGCGGCTCGTCAATCTCTACGGGGATGTTCCTCATCTCTATGCCCCAAGGCGTCTGCACGGGGTATGGCGCAGTGCCGTTTGCACCCACGCCAATTGTGTAAACCCTTATTCCATAGGTTTTTGCGATTTCCGTTGCCATGCCGGGATCAATCTCTCCGGAGTTGTTCACGCCGTCTGTGAGGAGAATGATGACGCGGCTCTTCGCGTCTGAATCCTTCATTCGCGCAACTGCCGTAGCCAGACCGTTGCCTATGGCAGTGCCATCCTCTATGAGGTCTGTCTGCACATCCTTCATGAGATTAATGAGCGTGGCGCGGTCTGTGGTGAGGGGGCACTGGGTGTAGCTCTCTCCCGCAAACACCACTATTCCCATGCGGTCGCTGGGCCTCTGCGCTATGAATTCTATGGCTATGTCCTTTGCGGCGCTGAGGCGGTCGGGATTGAAGTCCCTTGCCAGCATGGAAGTGGAAACGTCCATCGCAAAGATTATGTCTATGCCCTCCGTGTCAACTTTTTCCATCTGCGTGGAGGAACGGGGCCTTGCTATAGCTATGATGATGAGTATGAGGGCCGCCGTCCTTAGAAGGAACGGGATGTGGCGGATTATTTCAAGCACGGAACGGCCGCCGGAAGTCCATTGGTCAAGCGAAGATACGCGCAGGTGCGGCCTTCTGTCCTTTATCTCTACATACAGGTACCTCAGTACCAGAAGCACTGGTACTGCAAGGAGCCACAGAAGTTTTGGATACTCGAAATACATTGCCTACTCCTCCTTGCTTTCCTCCTCAATTTCCTGCTGATAAGTGGCCGTAACGAAGTGTACGGCCTGCGGCAGTACGGTTGCATTTTCTTCGTCCGATGCTACGAATTTTGCGAATTTCACAAAGTCGGCCCTCTCGAAGAGATCTTTCATCTCCCTGTAGAGGTCTTCCGGAACATCTGTGCCCTTGAGGCCGTCGAATATCTCGGCCGTTGTCATTTCCATAGCGCCCACGCCGTAGCGGGAGGCGATGTACTCGCGGAGGGCGTCCGTAACGCCGGAGTAGAAGGTCTTCTGCGCATCGGCCTTCCAGAACTTGTCTCCGCGGTATTTGTCAAGCTTGCGTAGGGCCCTTATGTGGGCCGGTTCCTTCACCAATGCTTCTTCGCGGGCCTTTTTCTGCCTGTAGATGAGCCAGAGGATGAGCCCGGCTATGGCAAGAAGCACGAGCAGACTGCCGTAAATCCAGGGAAAGAGCTCCTTGAAAGTGTAGGGGAACTTTACCTGCGGCTTTATGTCGTGGGCCTTGAAACTGTCCATGTCAATTGGCAGTTCGTGAACCTGGAGCGGCTCCTCTGGAGCTGCGAAAACGAGGGTGTCGGCCCCCACCAGGACCGGGATGTCCGGAAGGGTGTACGTGCCGCCCTCGAAGGCCGTTACGACAGTTGACACCGTTATTTTGTATCTTGCGGGTACTTCTTTCCTTTTGCTCACCCTCGTGGAGTCAAGCTGCCACCCGCCGATGAATTCGAAGGGAATCTGTTTCTCGGTCTTGAACTCGGGCAGGGCGAGGGGAGTGCCGTCCTGTATGTCTTCAAGTACAATCCCATATCTGAGCTGGTCTCCTATAAGCACGGAATCCCTTTTCTGGAGTGGTTCCAGAAAGGTTTGCGGGCCTATTACCGCGGCCAGTATGAAAGCTATGAGTTTCATCTTCTGTGGAACAGGTTAAGGAGCCCTTTTACGTAATCTTCGTCCGTGGAGATGTCCACATGGTCCACCTGATAGCGGAGGAGGAGGCGGTTGGCCCCCGCAGTGGAAGTGCGGAACCACTCGCCGTATGAGTTTCTCACCTTGCGGGATGCGGTGTTTATCCAGCGGGATGCGCCGCTTTCGGCATCTTTCGCGTTTACGAGGCCGATGTTGGGAAGTGACTTTTCGCGCGGGTCGCTCACCCTCACAACGGATATGTCATGACGGTTCACCGCCACCTTTAGGGCCTCCTCATAGCGGGGAGAGCCGTCGGCCTCCGTGTCAAGCATGTCGGACAGGATGAAGCAGGTGCACTTTTTCTTTATTGCGCCGGTTAGGAACCGGAGGGCCTCTCCTATGTCTGTCCCGGTGGATTCCGGTTCATACTCAAGTATTTCCCTCACTATGTGAAGGAAATGGGTGCGGCCTTTTGCCGGCGGGATGAACTTCTCCACTTTGTCCGTAAAAAGGAGGCAGCCCACCTTGTCGTTGTTGAGGATGGCGCTGAAGGCAAGGGTGGCGGCGATTTCGGCAATCTGCTCCCTCTTTGTCTTCACCTGCGTGCCGAAGAGGCCGCTGCGGGAGATATCGACAAGAAGCACTACGGTGAGTTCGCGCTCTTCTTCGAACACCTTGACGTACGGCGAGCTCATGCGTGCGGTGACGTTCCAGTCCATGTTGCGCACGTCGTCTCCCCACTGGTATTCGCGCACTTCGCTGAAGGCCATTCCACGCCCCTTGAACGCAGAATGGTATTCGCCTGCAAAGATCTGGTGACTCAGCGCTTTGGTGCGAATCTCAATCTTCCTTACTTTCTTTATGAGCTCTTCCGGTGTCATTAAGGAACTATGACGGCGTTGATGATCTTCTCGATGATTTGCTCTGGCGTAACGTTCTCCGCCTCGGCCTCGTATGTGAGGCCTATGCGGTGGCGCATCACTTCGTTGCAAACTGCCCTCACGTCTTCCGGGATAACGTATCCGCGGCGTTTGATGAATGCATACGCCTTGGCCGCCTGAGACAGGGAGATGCTTGCACGGGGTGATGCCCCGTAGGAGATAAAGCCCTCCAGTTCCTTGAGGCCGTAGTCTTTTGGCGTACGTGTCGCATAAACAATGTCCACGATGTAGCGCTCAATTTTTTCGTCCATGTAAACGTCCCTCACTACCTGGCGGGCGCGGATGATGTCTTCCGGTTTCACCACCGCCTGTGCGCGGGGGAATTCGCCCGCATTGTTCATGCGGATAATCTGGCGCTCTTCGTCCTTGCCGGGATATGAGACAACCACTTTGAGCATGAAACGGTCTACCTGTGCTTCCGGCAGGGGATATGTACCCTCCTGTTCGATGGGGTTCTGCGTTGCCATCACGAGGAACGGCTCCGGGAGTTTGTAAGTGTTGTCGCCGATTGTCACCTGATGCTCCTGCATGGCCTCAAGCAGTGCGCTCTGCACTTTTGCCGGGGAACGGTTTATTTCATCGGCCAGAACGAAGTTGGCGAAAACGGGACCTTTGTGCACTTCGAAGGTTTCCTTCTTCTGGGAGTATACCAGGGTTCCCACCACGTCTGCAGGGAGAAGGTCCGGGGTGAACTGTATGCGGTTGAATTTTGCATCCACCGCCTGTGACAGCGTGTTTATTGCCAGTGTCTTTGCCAGGCCGGGAACGCCTTCGAGAAGGATGTGCCCGCCGCTCAGAAGGCCGATGAGAAGGTTCTCCACCAGTTGCTTCTGTCCCACTATCACTTTCCCCATTTCAATTGTGAGGAGGTCTACAAATGCGCTTTCCTTCTGAATGCGCTCGTTGAGCTCGCGAATGTTTACGCTTTCCATATATTTTATTACTTTTGCATATGCGTTATTTCATTTGCCTCTCTTATGACGGGAAAGAGTTCTGCGGCTGGCAAATCCAGCCCGGAAGTCCTTCTGTACAGGAATGTTTGCAAAATGCACTTTCCCGCCTCTTGGGCCAGCCTGTCTCCGTTACCGGGGCCGGCAGGACGGACACTTCCGTAAACGCCATGGGCTACGTGGCCCACTTCGATTTTGACGGCGTCCTCCCCTTCGGGGCATCGGATTTCATCTACAAATTAAATGCCATCATGCCCCGCTCGGTGGCGGTTTATTCCGTCTCTCCCGTGGCCGGTGACCTGCATGCCAGATTCAGTGCCCGAAGACGCGAATATACGTACTTTATCCACAGGCACAAAGACCCCTTCGTAAGGGAGTATTCCTGGCAGTGCGGCTATCCCGTCCTTGATTTTGAAGCAATGAACGAGGCGTGCCGATATCTCCTTGGCACTCACGATTTTTCCTGTTTTGAAAAAACGGGAACAGACAACAAAACCTCAATCTGCACGGTTAACGAGGCATTTTGGGCCCCGTACACCCCGTCACATATTCAGGTAATGGCCGGGAGTGTGCCTTCCCCGGCCGGCTACTGGTATTTCAGGGTATCGGCAGACAGGTTTCTGAGGAATATGGTGAGGGCAATAGTGGGGTCACTGATTGAGGTGGGCAGGGGAAAGCATGGTCCGGAGTGGATTGCCCGGCTCATTGAAAGCGGCTCGCGCAGCGACGCGGGCGAGTCCGTTCCCGGCCACGCCCTCTTCCTC
>FLNZ01005280.1_pt1 | contig 27072 bp, 21 predicted proteins | sample 1140391 | NCBI WGS metagenome assembly FLNZ01 (sample SAMEA3878171, study PRJEB12797) | bioreactor metagenome | biome: Moose rumen | place: Sweden | collected 2011-10 | reverse complement strand
CTGTGGCCCACCTCGCAGGACTTTGTCCTTTACCGCTGGCTGGGCCTGGATTTTTCTATGCAACTCATTAACATAGAAGTGTCGGCCCAATTCTTCGTCCACCTGAAGGTTTCCTTGCTGTGCGGCGCTATAATTGCCTTTCCTTACGTTATTTACGAAATTTGGAAATTTATCGCACCCGCTTTGTACGAACATGAGCGCAAGGCAGTGCGAAAAGCCTTCGGCCTCTCCTCCGGCCTCTTTTACCTGGGGGTGGCCGTGGGGTATTTCATTGTGCTTCCCATCTGCCTGCTGTTCTTCATGAACTACACGGTGAGCAACGCTGTCACCAACTCCATTTCGCTCTCCTCCTATATTTCCATGTTCGTGTCCATGGTGTTCCTGATTGGCCTTCTCTTCGAATTCCCCACGGTGATTCTGGTGCTTTCCAGCCTGGGCATTGTGGACAGGAAGACGCTGAGGGGCTGGCGGAAATACGCCGTTGTGGTAATCCTGCTGCTGGCCGCGCTCATCACGCCCAGCGATCCCTTCTCCATGTTCGTGCTTGCCATTCCGCTGTACGGGCTTTTTGAATTTTCCATCCTGCTCTGCAAAAAATGATTTCCATCAACAATGTTACCGTGTCCTTTGGGAGTTTCACCTTGCTGGACACCATCAACTTCCACATCAGCGACGGAGACAAGATTGGACTGGTGGGGAAGAACGGAGCGGGGAAATCCACCCTCATGAAGCTCATTACAGGGGAGCAGGCACCCACTTCCGGTTCCGTCCAGCTGCCTTCCGGCATCCGGATCGGCTATCTGCCCCAGATTATGGAGCACCACAAGGGGCGCACCGTGCTGGAGGAAGTGCTGCAGGTCTTCGACTATATCCACGAAATGGAACGGGAGCAGGAGCGGATTACCGGGGAACTAGGGGAACGGACGGATTATGAGAGCGGACAGTACGCCGCCCTGATTACCCGGCTGAACGAACTGAACGACGCCCTGGCGCTGGAAGGAGGGGAGTCGCCCCGGGCCCAGGCGGAAAAGGTGCTCGCGGGTCTTGGGTTCAGGCCGGACGAACTGGACCGGCATACGGAAACCTTCAGCCAGGGCTGGAACATGCGGATAGAACTGGCCAAGATCCTGCTGGCGCGGCCGGACGTGTTGCTGCTGGACGAACCCACGAACCACCTGGACATCGAGTCCATCGAGTGGTTCGAAGATTATCTGAAAGCCTACAGGGGATCCCTGCTGCTGGTTTCCCACGACAGGAAGTTCCTGGACAACGTGACAAGAAGGACCGTAGAAATTCTGTTGGGGCACATCCACGACTACAAAGTTCCTTACAGCCAGTACGTTGCGCTCCGGGCCGAACGGATAGCCCAGCAGACCGCCGCCTACGAAAACCAGCAGCGCATGATAGAGAAGACGGAGGACTTCATCAACCGCTTCCGTTACAAACCCACCAAGAGCAACCAGGTGCAGTCCCGCATCAAGGCTTTGGAGAAACTGGAGAGGATAGAGATTGACGAAACGGACTCTTCCCGCCTTTCCCTGAAGTTCCCGCCGGCCCAGCGCTCCGGAGACGTGGTGTTCAAGGGGACGGACCTTACGGTGGGCTACCCCGGGAAGGTGGTCTTCCGCCATGCCGACGTGGAGATCAAGCGCGGGGAGAAGGTGGCCCTGATCGGCCGGAACGGGGCAGGGAAGACCACGTTGATGCGCCTCATCATGGGAGAATTGGAACCGATGGAAGGGGAGGCCCGGCTGGGGCACAATGTGAACATCGGCTATTATGCCCAGAACCAGGAGGATGTGCTGGACCCTTCCGAAACGGTCTTCGGCACCCTGGACCGGATTGCCGTAGGGGATATCCGCACGAAGCTGCGCGACATCCTGGGGGCTTTCCTGTTCAAGGGCGAGGACATAGACAAGCGGGTTTCCGTGCTCAGCGGAGGGGAGCGGGCGAGGCTGGGCATGGCCAAACTCATGCTGCAGTCGCACAACGTACTGGCGCTGGACGAGCCCACCAACCACATGGACATCCATTCCAAAGACGTCCTGAAACAGGCGCTTCTCTCATTTGACGGCACCCTTGTAGTGGTTTCCCACGACCGGGATTTCCTGGACGGGCTGGTGGACAAACTCTATGAATTCCGGGACGGAAAGGTGAAAGAGCACCTGGGAAGCGTGTCGGAATTCCTGCAGAAGAGGAAACTGGAGAACCTGCGGGAATTGGAACGACATTTGAAGGAAGATACGCCGGTGCAGCCGGCCTCCGGGAAGAAGGAAGCGCAGAAACAGGAATTCCAGGCCCGGAAGGCTGTTTCCAAGGAGCAGCGGAAACTGCAGAACCGGGTGAGTTTCCTGGAAAAGGAGATTGCCAGGCACGAACAGCGGATGGCCTCCATCGAAACCATCCTGGCCGCCCCCGGGGAAAAGGACAATATCCTGGACCTGACGGCCGAGTACCTGAACCTGAAAAGGGACATGGATGCCTATACAGAAGAATGGGCCAACTTGAGCGAACAACTTGACAACTAATTATATTAACATGAAAACTAAGTTTTTTAAACTCTTTATTGCAACAATTGCTTTAGCTTTATCCGCTTTTACCGCCCTGGCGCAGACTTCGGTCGAACTGGAAGAAAAGAGCCTGCCCACAGGGGAGTTCACTTCCGTGAATGTGACCGGCGACTTCGAGGTAACCCTCACCAAGGGAACTTATGGCTCCAAAGTCACCGTGAACAAGAGCATCTCGGAATACGTAGAAGTTTACGTCCGCTCCAAGGTGCTGTATATTAATTACAACGAAAAGGCGGTGCCTAAGGACGTAAAGAAGGCCATCACGGCCAAAGGGGCCCCCAAGCTGGTTTTCCGGGCTGTCGTCTACGCTCCGCAGCTGGAGGGCATCACGCTGGAAGACAATGCGGTGCTAACCGGGACCGACACCTTCTACGGTTCCAGTTTCTCCCTGCAAATGAAGGACAAGGCCCAGCTTAAGAACCTCTCCGTAACCGCAACCAAGGCCTCCGTCTCCCTCAAGGACAAGGCCCAGGCCGTGCTCATCCTCAATGCCGATACCGAGCTGACGGTAAAGACCGACGACAGCGCCAACCTCAAGCTTACCACCACCTGCGTCGGCCTGAGCATAGAAGGCACAGGCGCTTCCAAACTCACCGCATCGGCCAATGCCGACAGCTTCAAACTGGCGGGGACCGGCCGCTCGGAACTCACCCTAAGCGGAAAAACCAACACCCTTGAAGTGAAGGCCGAAAAAAACACCAAACTGGACACCCGCTCTTTGGCCGTACCTGAAGTTACCGCCACCATGACCGGCGGAAGCCTCCGCTGCACTGCGGAATCGGTTCTGGATGTGGATCTTTCCGGCGGCAGCGAACTGTATTTTACGGGCGCCCCGCAGATGAAGATCAGGAAGATCGTGAAATCCACCCTGGCTCCGGACGACAAGAAATAACCCATGTACGACTCCCATATGGATACCCCTTCGCAGCTTCTGAGGCTGCGGGATCCGGGTATCGACAATCCTTATGCCCAGGTAGACTTCCCCAAACTCAGGCGCGGGGGAGTCTCCGGCAGTTTCTTTGCTCTCTATACACCGGCCTCCATGGCCCCGGACAGCGCCACCCGCTACGCCCTGGAGATGCTGGGAGCCACTTACGACGCAGTGGAAGCCCATCCGGGGGAGGTGGCGTTCGCCTTTTCTCCCTCAGATGCCGCCAACAACCTCAGAAACGGCCGCATCTCCATTTTCCTGGGCATGGAGAACGGCAGTCCCATCCAGGAGTCGCTGTCCCTTCTGCGGTCTTTCTACCGCATGGGCGTGCGGTACGTAACGCTCACCCACAATGGCGACAACGCCCTTGCCGACAGTGCCGCCGAAGGCCGGCGCTGGCACGGACTGAGCCCTTTCGGGAAAAAGGCCCTTGCCGAAATGAACCGCCTGGGGATGATGGTGGACCTTTCCCACGCCTCGGACGAAACCTTCTGGGACTGCATGTCGCTTTCCAAGGCTCCCATCGTGGCCACTCATTCCTGCTGCAGGGCGCTCTGTTCCCACAGGCGGAATCTCACCGACGACATGCTGCGCGCCCTGGGGGAGAGCGACGGCTATGTAGGCATCAATTTCTGTCCCGCCTTCCTGTCCGATGACTTTGCCAAGGACCCTTCCGATGCTGCACTCCTGGACGAGGCCGACGCCGTGGAAGCCGCCTTCATAGAGAACCCGGCCGATCCTTCCCGGGTGGAAGCCTGGCACAGGATGCAGGACCGCTTGCTGGATATGCCGCGTCCCGGAGTGAAGGAAATCGTGGACCACATCGAGCACGCCATTGCCTTGGCCGGCAAAGACCATGTGGGAATCGGTTCCGACTTCGACGGCATCCTGGTTACTCCGGAAGGAATGGACGACGTCTCCGCCATCGGGTCCGTGAGCCGGGAAATGGAGCGAAGAGGCTATGACCGGAAGACGATAGAGGGGATAGCCGGCAAAAACCTGATGGATGTCTTCTCCAGGGTGATAAAAGCCGCCGGATCAGCGTTTTAACTTGTGAATCAGCGTTTATATAACAAAGTTGTTAGCAGGTTTAACAACTTTGTTATATTATTTATGCATCAATGATTTAAATCTGCTAAAACGAAACAACGTAAAAAGTTGAGGGCAGAGGCGGAAAAACGCTCGATATTGCGCTTCCTGTCGTTCTTGAAGAGGTAGCGGGCCGTCTCGGTTCCATGCGGACCGGACACGCCGACCCACACGGTTCCCACCGGATTGTTCTCGTCGCCGGAAGGCCCGGCAAGTCCAGTAGTGGCCACCGAATAATCGCTGCCGGTGAGCCGGCGTACACCCTCCGCCATGGCGGCGGCCACCTCACTGCTCACCACTCCATACTGCCGGATGGTGGCGGCAGGGACCCCCAGGACTTTCTCCTTAACCGGAACGGCGTAGGAGGTCACAGAGCCAAGGAAATAGGCAGACGAGCCCGGGACGGAAGTGAACAGATGGGCAATTTCCCCGCCCGTACAGGATTCCGCGGCCGATACGGTGAGCCCGTGCTCCTTGAAGATGGCCCCGAGGGTTTCTTCCAGGGAAGAATCTTCCATGGAGTAAATCTTGTTGCCCAGGATGGCTTTGAGCCCCTCTAATTGTTCATCGGTCCGGGCAACCTCTTCATCTGCATCTCCACTGTAGATAGACAGGCGTAAACGAATGCCAGTGAGCGGATTGGGAAGATAGGCAAGATGCATGTCGGCAGGCAAGGCGTCCTCCCACGGGGCTATGAGTTCCGACAAGGCGCTTTCGGCCATTCCGTATACCATGACGCTCTTGTGAAAGATATGGGTAAGTTTCTGATGGGAACGGATGTCTTCCAGAAGGGAGGGGATGGCCCCCACCGCCTCGTGCGGCACCCCGGGAAGGGCATACAGCGTTCCGCCACCGAGGAGGTTGCGGAACACCATAATAGGAGCGGTACCCATCTGGTTTACAATTACTTCTGCCTTATCCGGAACCAGCGCCTGCGCCCGGTTGGAGGGGAGCATGTCCAAACCTTTCCCGGAGAGGATTTTCCGGATTACTTCCAGCTGCCCCGCGTGCTCCACGTAAGCGGTACTGCCTGAGAGGCTGGCCAGGACGCCCTTTGTTATGTCGTCCTTGGTGGGCCCCAGGCCGCCAGTAGTGATAACCACTGCATTGCGACCGATTTCCTTCCTGATGGTATTCCTGATGTCTTTTTTGTTGTCGCCGATGGAGATCATCCGGCTGACCCGTACGCCGGCTTCTTCCAAAGCCCGCGCCAGATGGGAAGAATTGGTATCCACCACCTGCCCGATCAGAATCTCGTCTCCGATGGTGCAGATACAAGCTTCAATCATGTCTTTTCGCTTCTTTTTCAAGGGTTTTGAGCAGTTTCAGGGCCACGGGAGGACGGGTTTTGAGTTCCACCAGGGACACACCTTCCTGCAGCATGGCCCGTGCGTCCTCTTCCGACTGGGCCGTTCCCACCAGGGGGATGCGCCCCCGGGTTTTTTCCAGAACGCTGTGGACCGTTCCGAGTCCTTCCGCCACAATGCCATTGATGCCGCAAAGCATGCTGTAGGACAGGACGGTTTGCATTTCCTCCGGGTCCAGGACAGCAGGAAGACGGAGGAAAACCGGAGTGTAATACTCGTAACACAGCCTGAGATTAAGCAGTTCGTCCAATACCATGGGGATATCCGACAGGTCCGACGAGCCGATTCCCTCGTTGCTGTCCAAGTCTATGATGATGAAATCGGCAAAATCATAAACGAGTGAGAACGAACGCACTACGTCTTTCTGAAGGTTTACGGCAAAAAGGAACTCCCTCCCGGAACGGGCTTCTGAAAGCCGCCGGATCCACTCCAGCATGTTCTCCTGGTCCGGATTGAGCGTAAGAAATCCCACCCCGGTGCCAGCGAGAGGACGAATCCTGAGTTCCCCCTGCGGCCTGTAAAGCCCTACCGGATTGCAGAACTGCAAACCGGAAACCTCCCGTCCGAGACCCTTGAAACGGCGTTTGAACACAAACATGCTGCAAAGATAGCAAATTATTGAGCAGGATGGAACTCCTGGAAGCTGTTGTCTTTATAAAAAACAACGATATGGCTGATTTCACGCACGGTCTGAGGCTGTTCTGCCGCAAAAAGTTCTTCCTGCAGGGGGATCTGAACAACTTCTTCCTCCGCATCCTTGAACATTTTGCCCTTTCCTGTGAGCAGCCAGTCCAGATTGAGCCTGGGGTAGTGAAGCAGCAGGCTCTCCATGAAATCGTAGCCCGGTTTGTTGCGTCCGGACAAGATATGGGAGATGCTGCCGCGGGCTACGCCCAGAATGTCGGCGAATTGGGACTGCGTGATGTTTTCGGCTTGCAAAAACTGTAAAAGACGGCGATTCATACTTCTGAACATTAACTTCACAAAAGTAAAAAAACAATTCAGAAAAAACAAATGAATGTCCATCGACAGAACAATACAAAAGGGGATTACAATGTGCGTAAATAATTGAAGTAAAAATAGAGTTGGAGCATATTAAATATCTGATAAACAATATAAAATCTATTAGAATACAATGCAAAATAACCTTTTTTCATAAGACAAGCCTTGTATGTACGAATTATATCTGTATTTTCGCTTTAATTAAATGGTGTATATTACTGATTTATAGCATAATAATTCGATTAATATTCAACCATAAATATTTTTTATGTTATTTTAGCAAAAGGGTATTGGCGATTGTTGACAAAGTTGAATTTGTTCACAACAATATTAATTATTGATGAAAACTTAATTTACAATTGTAGATAAACGGATTCGTTGAAAGTCTTGTTTCACGAGAGTGCAAAATCTGCGATAAATTGTGTAACTTCGCGTAAAGTTTGAATTCTCATGATACCTGAAATCCATATTGAGGATTACAATTATGGCCTGGACGATGCCAGAATAGCGAAATATCCCCTTCCGGAACGGGATGCTTCCAAACTGCTCCATTATAAAGACGGACAAGTGGGCGAATACCTGTTCCGCCAATTGCCGGATTTGCTCCCGGAAGGAGCCCTTATGGTGTTCAACGACACCAAGGTGGTTCCTGCCCGCCTGCATTTCCAGCGGGAGACCGGAGCCCATATAGAAATCTTCTGCCTGGAACCCGTTGCGCCTCCGGAATACAATACGGCTTTTGCCGCCACCACGGAAACTGTCTGGAAATGCGTGATTGGCAATGCAAAAAAGTGGAAAGAGGACATCCTGCACCTTTACAATCCCTCGGAGGATGCCGATGTGAAGGACTTGGGCCTTACGGCGGAACTCCTGGAAAGGGAGGGGCAGACCGGGCAGGTTCGCTTTACCTGGCAGGACGGTTCCCCCTTTTCCCGGGTTCTGGAAATCTGTGGCGCCATTCCCATCCCCCCTTACCTGAACCGCGAATCGGAAGCCATTGACGCAGAGCGGTATCAGACCCTCTATGCCAAGTATCGCGGCTCTGTCGCCGCCCCAACCGCCGGACTCCATTTCACGGAGGACGTGCTGGCCAGGATCCGCGAGAGGGGCATCGACACGGAAACGGTGTGCCTGCATGTGGGGGCCGGAACGTTCCTTCCCGTGAAGAGTTCGCTGGTGTCGGAGCATCCGATGCACAGGGAGCCCTTCGTGGTTACCCGGAAATTGCTTGAACAACTCAGGGAGGGAGGGCGCCCGATCGTAGCCGTTGGCACCACCTCGGTCCGCACACTGGAATCGCTCTACTATGTGGGAGTAAGCTGCCTGGAAAACGATTTCCCGGCCGATACAGAGCAATGGGCGCCCTATACCCGGGACTACGGATACAGTACGGAAGAAGCCCTGGACGGCATCCTGGACTACCTGGACAGGAGCGGACAGGACCGCCTCACCATCGGCACCCGTATCATCATTGTGCCGGGGTTCCGTTTCCGGCTTGTAGACAAACTCATCACCAACTTCCACCAACCGGAAAGCACCCTTATCCTGCTGGTATCGGCCTTTGTAAACGGCGATTGGAGAAGGATTTACGACTATGCCTTGCGCCACGGATTCCGCTTCCTGAGCTACGGAGACAGCTCTCTGCTGGAGCGTCCCGGCCGATAGGCAGATGAGAATATGGTATTATTTTTGCAGATTTCGCAGAGCAGATTTTTATAGCTATGGATCTAAACGAATTCAGCGATATAGCGCCGTTCAATGACGAAGAAGCGTCGGCCGCCCTGGCCCGCCTGTCCAATCATCCCAATGTTCCCTGGATTTCCAAATATATCTTCCCGGACAAACCGGAAACCCTGCTGCGGGATATCCTGAGGAATATCCACAGCGTGGACGAATTCCAGGACATGGTGATGGTGTATGCCGTTGAATGGGTAATCACCAATACCGTCCGCAATTTCTCCTACGACGGAATTTCCCGGGTTTCAGACACCGGCAAGAAGTATCTGTTCATGTCCAACCACCGGGACATCATCCTGGATCCAGCCTTCATGCAGCTCATCCTGCACAGGAACAACCTCCCTTACACCCAGATAGCGGTAGGGGACAACCTCCTCAAACAGAAGTCCGTGGAACTCCTGATCCGCGCCAACCGCATGATCAAGGTCATCCGCGGCATATCGGCACGGGAACTGTACCTGTCTTCCCAGCTGCTCTCCAAATACATCCGCGAAACCATCACTTCCGGACAAAGTTCGGTGTGGATCGCCCAGCGCCAGGGCCGGACCAAGGACGGCATGGACCAGACCGAACAGGGCCTGCTCAAGATGCTGGACATGAGCGGAACCGGCGATTTCGTGGAGAACTTCAAGGAGCTGAACCTAATTCCCCTCAGCGTGTCGTACGAGTACGAACCCTGCGACTACCTCAAGGCAAGGGAACTGCTCATCTCCCGGACGCAGAAATATGTAAAAGGGGAGTTGGAAGACCTCCAAAGCATCATGCAGGGGATCCGGGCCCCCAAGGGCAATGTCCACATCAACATCGGGGACCCGCTTACGGAAGAAGAAATCCGGGAAGCCTCCCTTTACGACAAGAACGATCGCTACCAGTATATCCGCCATGCCATAGACCGCCGGATCATCAAGGGATACAAACTCTGGAAGACCAATTACATGGCATACGACCTGCGGTATGGTACCGGCAAATATGCCGCACACTATACAGAGGACGAACTGGACGCCTTCAAGACCTATGTGGTCAAGCAACTCATGCAAATTGAACCTCCGCTCAACCCGGTGGATCTGCAGGAGATTTTCCTTGGTATCTATAGCAATCCGGTCCTTGCCAAGGAACAGTTGGAAGAAAAAGCCTGACCTCAATCCTGCTTGATATGCACATCCATCTGCGGGAACGGGAACTGGAGCCCGTACTCCTGCGGAAGCCTTGTGTATACATTCTCATTCAGCCAGAAGTAGGCATCCCAATAATCGGGGGCCGGAACCCATGCGCGCACGATGAAATTGATGCTGCTGTTGTCCAGCACCTGCAGGGCCACGAAAGGATCGGCCGCACCCGGCGTGGAAGCATCCAGGAACACCGGATTGGACTTCACGATTTCCATAAGGGCCTCCTTGGCCTTGACCGCATCGGCGCCATAGGACAAGGTCACTTTCAGGTCTACCCGGCGCAGCGGATTGGCCGTGAGGTTGGTGATGTTGCCATTGGACAGGGCTCCGTTGGGGAGGATGACCACGCGGTTGTCTATGCTGCGGAGTTTGGTACTTACGATGTTCACCTCCGTAACAGTGCCGGAAAAGCCCTGAGCCTCAATGTAGTCGCCCACCTTGAAAGGCTTGAAGATCAGGAGCATGATGCCTCCGGCGAAGTTCTGGACCGTCCCGCTCAATGCCATGCCGATTGCCATGCCGCCTGCCGCCAGCAGGGCGGCCAGTGAAGTTGTGTTCACGCCCAGGGCGCTTACCGTGAGCACAATGAGCACGACCCACATGCTGATGGAAATGAGGCTATAGAGGAACGAAGCCAGTGTAGCTTCCGTTTTCCGCCGCTCAAAACGCCGTTTGAGGAGTTTTCTGACCAGCGAAATGACCCAGGCTCCCACTGCATAGATAAGCAGTGCCGCCAGCACTTTCATCCCGAAGCTGATGGCGCTTTGGGTGATGGAGGTGACGGCTTCCTGTGCAGGCTTGTTTTGCAGGTCTTCTATAAGTTCCACGGTTCTGATGGCCAGGGTGTCAACCGAAATTTTACTGGCCTTTTCCAAAACTTCCGGGGGAACGGTGCCGGTGGTTTGAAGCAAAGGTATGAGAAGCATGGTTGGAAAAATAAGCTATAGTTGGAAGATTAGGTAGGCCATGTATGCAGCCCAGAGCAACACGAGCAGGGCGCCGTCCAGGCGGTCCAGCTTGTCCCGTTTGCCCACATAGCAGCAGGTGAAAAGGGCCAGGGCGCTTACCAGCAGGGCCCCAAGGTCTACGTAGCTGATGTCCGTGAAGGACAGAGGATGGATAATGGCCGAACCGCCCAGGATGAGGAGGATATTGAAGACGTTGGAGCCGATGATGTTGCCCAGCGCCAGCTGCCCTTTCTTCTTGGCGGCGGCCACGATACAGGTGGCCAGCTCCGGCATGGAAGTGCCGCCGGCCAGGATGGTGATGGCAATGAACTTGTCGCTTACGCCCAGCCCCTTGGCTATGTCCGTAGCCGAATTCACGAACAGCCTCCCGCCCAGGATAAGGCCTGCCAGACCGCCTGCAATCATCACAAGACACAGCCACATGGGGCGTTCTTTAGTTGGAGCTTCACTTTCATTGGAAACATCTTTTTGCCTGAAACTAAACCACATGTATACTATGAACAAAGCAATGAGAACGATACCGTCCCATCGGCTGAGCCCGTCTGTTCCAACGCCGAAGATGGTCTTCTCCAGGCCCAGCAGGATGAGCAGGACCGTAATGAGGATGTTCACCGGAATATCCCGCTTCTTGTTGGCGGCGGTGATGCCCATGGGAAGAATGAGGGCGGTAAGGCCCAGGATAAGCAGCGTATTGAAGATGTTGGATCCCACTATGTTGCCGATGGCAATATCGGCATTCCCCTGGGAAGCACCGATGAAGCTCACCACCATCTCCGGGGCCGATGTGCCCATGCCCACGATGGTGAGGCCGATGACAAACTCGCTGAGCCCGAAGCGGCGGGCGATGCCTGAGGCTCCGTCCACCAGATAATCGGCCCCGAAGACAACCAGGGCCAGGCCTAAAAGCAGCAGGAGACAAGAAAGCCACATATTCAACATTATTTTTGGAATGCAAAAATAGCAATTATCGGCGGAATTGCCTATATTTGTAAGTCTCCATTTATTGCTTTTTTGATGCTTGACGGGGAAAATGCACATGAAAAGGCCCGCTGCTCATATCGTTCAGGTCCTTGCCGCCTTGTCCCTGCTTTTTCTGCTGCCTTCCTGCAGGGAAAAGCCGGAAGAAAACGCCAAGTTCCTGGTGAACCACCAGGAAACGGATTCGGATTTCTTCCTTAGCCCGGAAGGAGGGGAATTCCAGCTGTTCGTGGTGAGCGACCTGGAGGAGTGGACCTACAGTTTCAAGGCTAAGGCGGACTGGCTCACAATCCAGCAGCAGAAGGTGAATTCCAACTCCTGGATGCTGGTCCTCACTGCAGATGAATATCCCGGGGACGCTCCCAGGAAAGCCGTTCTGCTGTTTTCGGCCGGAGATAAAACCATAGAGGTAACCGTGCTGCAAGAGCCGGAAGACGCCATTCTGCGGGTTACGGTTCCCGGAGCCTATGGCGTGGACGGAGGCAGCGTTGTCTTTGAACGGAAGACGGTGCAGATGAGCCGTCTCAGCGACGGGAACACTTTTGTCTTTTCCCTGCTTTTCCCCGAAGAAGTGAGGGTGGCGTCCCTCCAGCTTCCCGACGCCTTGGAAGAAGGCGCTTCAGTTACCGTCCGTTACAGGCTGGTGGAGAAGGACCGGACCCTGGTGAACACCGATTATCCGGAAACCAGGGTGCTGAGGATCAAGGAGCCGTATGTCTGGCTCAAGAGCAGCGATGAGCTTTATTTTGTGGTAAAGAAGTAAGATGAAACGCAGTCTCCTGGTCATATCCTGCTTCCTTTTTGCGGCCATATCCCTGTGGGCGCTTCCGGGCCGGAGAGGCGGGGTTATGTATACCCAGCCGGACGGAACCACCCTGGAGATTTTCCTGCACGGAGACGAGTGGGGTCATTGGGCCACCGACCGGGAGGGGAGGCTGCTGGACCTGGATGCCGACGGCTTCTACCGGCTCTCCGTCCGCTCCCTATCCCGGGTGCGGCGGCAAGCCGTCCTGCACAGCCGCAACATGCGGGAACGGATGGGGAACCTGAGGACTTCCGCAGAGAAAGACGGAAGGACTTTGGGGACCCACCGGGTACTGGTGCTGCTGGTGGAGTTCCAGGACCAGGAATTTTCAGTGGCGGCCCCCAGAAAGGCCTTTGCCGACATGCTGGGGCAAAAGGGTTACGACCTGTACGGGGCCACCGGCTCGGTTTGGGATTATTTCAACGACAATTCCCGTAGAAAATACAATCCCGTCTTTGACGTATACGGGCCCGTAAAACTGTCCAAGAACATGGCCGCTTACGGGAAAAACAACCCGGACACCGACACAGACCAGTTTCCGGGACCGGAACTGGCGCTGGTGGAGGCCTGCACCAAACTGGACGACGATATAGACTTCACCCTCTACGACGGCAATTTGGACGGGGAAGTGGACATGATCCTGTTCTACTTCGCCGGTTACGACGAGGCGGAGGGCGGTCCGGCGGACGCCATCTGGTCCCACCAGTGGCACGTTCAGGCCTCGTCCGACCAGAAAGCCCGGAATACGACCGTGGACGGGGTGCGTCTGGGCTCCTATTTCTGCACCTCGGAGCTTCAGGGGAACAGCGGCGCCGTCATGGGAGGCATCGGCTCAACGGTCCATGAATTCAGCCACTATCTGGGCCTGCCGGATTTATATGACACAGACGACCAGGAGAACGGCTACGCTTCCGGGATGTACTTCTTCTCCGCCATGAGCCACGGCCTGTATAACAACGATGGCCGCACGCCGCCTTTCCTGAATACGGAGGAACTGCAGCTGCTGGGCTGGCTGGAAGAAGAAGACGCCGTCCAGGACCTGCCGGACGGGGAAGTAAGCCTTCCGGCCGTCTGGAAACAGAAGGCGTACCGGATTCCCACCTCCGTGGAAGGGGAGTACTTCCTGCTGGAATACAGGGACGGAAGCTCCTGGGACGCCCCGCTCCCCAAGGGGCTTTCCATCTGTCACATAGACAAGTCGGAAAGGGTTGTGGGAGACAATTATACCGCCCGGTCGCTATGGGAGCAGTGGCGCATGACCAACCTGGTGAACGCGTTCGGGGACCATCCCTGCTTCTACATCGTGCCCTCTTCCCGTCCTGCGGCCCTGGACTATGGCGGGGGAGTGGACGGCGTGCTCTTCCCGGGCAGTTCCAATCTGTCAGCCTTCCAGCCCATCGACTGGGAGAACGACCTGACTTCCCAGCAGCTGACCGGAATCCGGCTCAACGGAGAGACGGTGTCTTTCACGGTGCGTTCCGACGCTGGCAGCAACATCAACGGACTGGTGGTGGACACCGCCGGAAACCCTTTGCAGGAAGCGCAGGTTTCCGTGTCGCCCGCCGACATCCAGACGACGACGGACGAAAGCGGACACTTCTTCATCAGCCTCCGGGGCTATAAGGGGAGTCCGGAACTGGAAGTGACGGTATCCCTGCAGGGATTCGTGGCCAAGACCGTCCCGCTCCTGCTGCAAGAGACTGGGAACAACCTCTTTGTCATGCTCCGCAAGGAAGGGGAGGCCGAAGTGTCCACGCTGGACAAATCCAACCCTTCGGCCCAGCTCATGTCCTATTCGGCCAGCGGGAAGAGCCTGATGGGGGCGGTGCGCTTTACGGCCGATGAACTGACCCCCTATGTGGGGCAGCGCCTGACTACAGTAACGTTCTATCCGGTGGTGTACAGCGCCGAGCAGATTCTGGTATTGGTGGAAAGCAGGGGAGAGCGCATCCTGGAACATGCTGTTCCGGATCCCGTTTATGCCGGGTGGAATACCGTTGATATCAGCAGCTTCGACATCCGCATCCCGGACGGGGAAGACCTGTATGTGGGCTATGCCGTGCGGGGAGGGGACTACGACCATCCGCTTTCCTGCCGCTTCACGGAACGGGAACCTACAGACAGCTATTACGCGGTTTACAGCCCTTCCACTACGGCCTGGCAACCCATGGTCAAGTACGACCTGGCCCTGGCCGCCACCGTGAGCGAGGTGCAGATTCCCACCACCCTTGCCGATATCGGCCAGAACAGCATAGACCCTGGAGCCGGGATTTACAAGGCCGGCGCCCGTCTGGACCTGCGCCTGAAAGAAGCTCCCTCCAACAAGCCGGCTTCTGTGGAATGGTTCTACGACGGAACCCAGGTTTCAGACGGATCGGTTAGGCTTTCGGCCGGCATCCACAGCATAGAGGCGCATCTGAGCTTCGGGGACGGCCATACCGAAGTGCTGGAAATGGAAATCGAGGTGAACTAGTTATTTTCTTTCCAACGCCACCACGTTCTCCACATGCATGGTGTGGGGGAACATGTCTACGGGCTGCACGGCGGTAATCCGGTATTTTTCCTGCAGGATGGCCAGGTCGCGGGCCTGGGAAGCCGGATTGCAGCTTACATAGACCATCCGCTGCGGCTCCGCATCCAGGATTACCCGGGCCACGTCCGGATGGATGCCGGCGCGGGGCGGATCCAGGATAATGACATCCGGCCTTCCGTGCTCCCGGATAAAGCTGGCGTCCAGCACGTCCTTCATGTCTCCTGCAAAGAACTCGCAGTTGCCGATACCATTGGCCAGGGCATTGGCCCGGGCATCGGCAATTGCCTCCGGAACATATTCTATACCAATGACTTTACGGGCTTTCTTACTCACGAATTGAGCAATGGTTCCAGTGCCGGTGTAGAGGTCATAGACCACCTCGTTCCCACTGAGGGCGGCAAAATCCCGCGCCACGCCGTACAGCCTGTACGCCTGGCGGGAATTGGTCTGGTAGAAGGACTTGGGACCTATCTTGAAGCGGAGCCCCTCCATTTCTTCATAGATGGCTTCTTCTCCTTTGTACAGGACGGGGGAGAGGTCCCCGATGGAGTCGTTCAGCTTCCCGTTGATTACGTAATAAAGGCTGGTGATTTGCGGAAATGCGGCGCTGACAGCGTCCAGAAGGGCTTCTCGGCGGGATTGATCCTCCTGCGCAAAGATAAGGATGAGCATGACGGCGCCCTTTTCCGTTGTGCGCACAAACATGTTGCGGAAAAAGCCCCTGTTTTCCCGGATATTGTAGAATTCCAGCCCGTTATCCAGGCAGAACTGCTTGATAAACAATCGAATATCGTTAGACGGTGGAGCCTGCAGCCAGCACTTTTTTATATCCAGCACTTTGTCGAAGAACTTGCCCACATGAAATCCCAGGCCTTCCCAGTCCGTAACGGTCTCCGGATTTTCTCCTTTAAGCAGCCAACGTTTGCTGGAAGCGCTGAATTCCAACTTATTACGGTAAAATTGCGTATGCTCTGACGGAAGTGTCGGGCGAATTTCCGGCACTTCCAGATGGCCGATTCTTACCAGCTGGTCTTCCACTTGCTGCCGCTTGGCTTCCAGCTGCATGGGATACGGAAGCGGTTGCCAGCGGCAGCCCCCGCAGACGCCGAAATGTTTGCAGAACGGTTCCAGGCGGCTCACGGAAGGCTTTACGATCCGTTTGATGAAGCCTTCCATGTAATTTTTCTTCTTTTTGTACACCTGGATATCCACAACGTCGCCCGGAACGGCAAAATCCACGAAGACCACCATTCCGTCCACATGAGCGAGCGCCTTGCCTTCGGCGGCTACGGCTTCTATTGTAACGTTCTCCAGCAGGAGATCAATTCTTTTCCTTGACATGCTGCAAAGGTACTACAATTTTCCGGATTTGCCTCCACAGGGGATGACCTCGCCATCATTAGGTTAACATAATATAAATTGTGTAACAAATAGGAGTATAAGCAAAAAGTAGTAATTTGTTTTACAAAAGTTGCATATTCTTATGAAATGATTATATTTGCAAAATAAGAGATAATTCTAAACAACATACGATATGAAAAAATTACTTGTTCTCGTTTTCGCCGCTGCGGCCCTGCTTGCAGCGCCGTGTGCCCAGGCACAGGACAACCAGATGTTCAACCACATGTCCCTGGGCGTCACCGCGGGCCTCCCGGACGGCTTCGGCCTGGACATTGCCATGCCTGTGGGTTCCAACTTCCAGCTCCGTGCCGGATATGCCATCGACCCCATTCCCATTAGCACCAGCCTGGATTTGGGAACGTACACCTCAGGCGACGTAGTTTTCTACCTGAACGATATCAACGTAAAAGCCAACGCATGGAAAAGCGGGAACGGTCATCTGATGGCCGATTTCTATCCTTCCCGGACTGGCAGCTTCCACCTTTCCGTCGGCCTGTTTGTCAATAACGGCAAGCCAGTCTCGGCCTCTGCAGACCTCTCCAAGGTCCTGGACAAGGGAGACTGGGGCACCCTGGCCATCGGCCCGCAAGACGGTTTCACCGTCTCCACGGACACCCAGGGCCAGTTGCTGGTAGATGTCAAGACCTGGAGCACCATGCCTTACTTAGGTCTGGGCTTTGGCCGTGCAGTGGACAGCCAGAAGCGCTTCCGCTTTGTCTTCGACTTGGGCCTCCTGATTTGGGGCGGCCTCAATATCCAGAGTTACGACTTCGTGGACAACACCTTCAACAGCAGCAAGCCGGTAAAGACCGTGGCCCTGGACGGAGACGCCATCCGTTCCTACAACGCCCAGGCCGCCGATATTCTGGATGCCGTTTCATCCATCCCGCTGTGCCCGTTCATGCGCTTTGGCTTCTACTTCCGCTTGTTCTAATATGTAAATAATTAATTTTAAAGCATTTATATTATGAAAAACCGTTTACTCCTCCTGGCGGTCCTGTCTGTTGCCGCTCTCCCCTTCCTCTTCTCCTGCAACAGGGACGACGGAGATAACAGAGAGGACAACACTACCATTGTCATGCCGGAGCCTGCTTCCAAGGATGCTGCCCTCAAGATTGTGTTCAGCGCTACGGAACTCCCTGTGTACGAAGACAGTAAGTTCATCTATGAAATCAAATCCATAGAATTCACGGAGTCCGGTCGCTATCTCTTGACCCGCGTTCCCGTAGAGGCCAAGAGTGAACTGGGTGTGGAAGAGACCATCGTGGGCACCTACACGGAAAACAAGGGCAATTATACCTGCGAGGGATTCGGCACGGTAACCGTTTCCAACCCGCCCGCTTCCGGCACCACCAACACCACCGTGGAAGTGAAGCCTTCCGGCTCGGAGAATCAGGACAACCAAACCACCACCACCGCCAAGGTATCCGACACCCCCTCTTCCTCCAATACGGACGAGTCCAACCTCAACCGCAGCTGGACCGTTGCTTCCGTCCTGCTGAATGTGAGCGGAAACGGTGTCAATATCAAGAAGGGTTTCACCGGCTGCGACTTAAGCGAAATGGCCAAATATGCCGCCGAAAACGGGGTCAGCGCCCTGCGGGACAAACTTGGCGAATTCGACGGCTACAAGGTGAAGGAAATCATCTTCACCGGTGACAAGACCGTCTCCATCACCTTCACCAATTCCCTGGCCATCAAGGGTACCTACTCCATCAACACCGCCTCCAAGACCCTCAACCTTACGTTGCCGGAAGGAGGTGCCAGCAGCATTCCGGCCGCCAGATTCTTCCATGGAAGCGTATCAGGAACGTACAGCTTCGACACCAATACCCAGATGTCATTTTCCCTCAACACCACCATCGAGGGCTATGCAGGCAGTTTGGAAATGGTGCTGAACAGGGTGAACTAGGTATTCCCCCCTCCCCTTTTTCCCAAAGGCTCCGGGTTTTCCCGGGGCCTTTTTGCATTTAATGGAAAAATTTGTACTTTTGCAAAGATGTACAGAAACTGAAACTGCCTTATGCCTCTCATTGTCAAAACGGTCCGGACCCGCGCCGAGCTTCGTGCGTTTGTCAAGTTCCCACTTGCCTTATACAAGCATTGCCCCTACTATGTCCCGGGCCTGTTCACCGACGAGATGGCCGCCCTGGATCCCCGGAAGAATCCCATGGCCAAGTACTGCAAACAGGAGCTGTTCCTGGCCTGCCGGGATGGCAAGGTGGTTGGCCGGGTGGCGGCCATCATCAACGAAATTGCCAACCGGAACTGGAACCATGCCGAGGTCCGCTTCGGCTGGATGGATTTCGTCGATGACCGGGAGGTCTCACGCGCCCTGCTGGAGGCGGTCATCGGCTTCGGCAAAGAGCATGGCATGACGCAGATTTCCGGTCCGCTGGGTTTCACGGACTTCGACAGCGAAGGGTGCGTGGTGGAAGGCTTCGACGACATTTCTTCCTTCGCCCTCAAGTTCAACTATCCGTATTACGGAGAGCATTTTGAAGCTCTGGGCCTGAGCAAGGTGAATGACTGGCTGGAATACCGGATTTATGTGCCGGAACAGGTTCCGGACAAGGTGGTCCGTACGGCCCGCCTGGTGCAGGAACGCTACAACCTGCATCTCAGGAAAATAACCAGGAAGGACGTAAAGCGGGAACAATACGGACAAAAGATTTTCGACCTCATCAACCTCACCTACAAGGATCTGTTCGACTTTACCGAACTGCCTCCGGAAGTGATTGACAGTTATGTCAAGACCTATATGGGGCTGCTGGACCTGCAATTTGTCACCTGTGTAGAGGATGCCGACGGAAAGCTGGTGGCCGTGGCCCTGACCATGCCTTCCATCGCCCATGCGGTGAAGAAGGGTGGCGGCAATCTCTTTCCCCTGGGCTGGTGGTATCTGCTGCGTTCCATGTACTTCAAATACGAAGACGCCCTGGAACTGCTCATGATTGCCGTCGCCCCCGAATACCAGAACCGCGGCGTCCACGCCATGCTCTTCAACGAAATTATTCCCAACCTCATCAAGGGCGGCTTCAAATACGGGGAATCCAACGCCGAAATGGAAACCAATGCCAAGGTCCAGAACATCTGGAACATCTACGAGAAAGAATTCAAGCGCCGGCGGCGGGTATTTTCCAAGGAGATTCAATGAGCGCCTCTTCCCTTATGTTGCCTCCGCTTCCGGAGCGCATGCGTCCAACCTCGCTTGAGCAGTACGTCGGGCAGCGGCATCTGGTTGGTGAGGGTTGCGTTCTTCGCAAGATGATAGAGAGCGGGAACCTGACCTCTTTTATCCTGTGGGGCCCTCCGGGCGTAGGCAAGACCACCCTTGCACATATCATAGCCAAAACGCTGGACCGGGATTTTTATACCTTGTCGGCCGTAACTTCCGGAGTCAAGGATGTACGTGACGTGTTTGAAAAGGCAAAGGGTGCAGGTCTTTTCCGGCAGCGGGGCGCACCCATTTTGTTCATCGACGAAATCCACCGCTTCAACAAGGCCCAGCAAGACGCCCTTCTGGGCGCCGTGGAAAACGGAACCATCGTACTGGTGGGCGCCACTACCGAAAACCCCTCCTTCGAGGTCATTACTCCCCTGCTGTCCCGCTGTCAGGTTTTCATCCTGAAACCGCTGGAGGTGAACGACCTGAAAAGCCTGTTGGACAGGGCGCTGAAGGAAGACGAAATCCTGAAGGGAAAAGACATCCGCCTGGAAGAGACGGAAGCGCTGATGCGCTATAGCGGCGGAGATGCCCGTAAACTGCTGAATATCCTCGAAATCGTGGTAGATGCACAGGAGGGGCTATCCCCCATCGTGATCAACAACGCCGTCGTCACCGAATCTGTCCAGGAGAACATGGCCATCTACGACAAGGACGGGGAAATGCACTACGACATTGTTTCCGCCTTCATCAAGAGCATCCGCGGGTCGGATCCCAATGCCGCCATCTATTACCTGGCCCGGATGATAGACGGAGGCGAAGACCCCCTGTTCATAGCCAGGCGTCTGTGCCTGAGCGCATCGGAGGACGTGGGGCTGGCCAATCCCAACGCCCTCCTGCTGGCCAACGCCTGCTTCGAGGTGGTGTCCAAAATCGGCATGCCGGAAGGGCGGATTCCCCTTGCGGAAACCACGGTTTACCTGGCCTCCTCCCCTAAGAGCAACGCCTCGTACATGGCGCTGGAAACCGCCCTGGCCAAGGTGAAGGAAACGGGAAACCTGCCGGTTCCCCTTCCCATCCGAAACGCCCCCACCCAACTCATGGAAGAGCTTGGGTACAGCGACGGATACAAGTATGCCCATGACTATCCGGGCAATTTCGTAGACATGGAATTCCTTCCGGACGCCCTTAAAGGCACCGTCTTTTACCAGCCGCAGGCCAATCGGCACGAAAACGTGCTCCGAGCCTATCTGGAAGCCTGCTGGCCCAAATACTATCAGAAAGGATAACCTACGCCGAAGTGGATGGCGTAATTGCCGTTGAACCACCGGTCCGGCCCCAGCCAGCGGTCCCCTGCCTCACGGACCGGGTCGTGGAGGCGGAAGCCTGCATCTATCCGGACCAGGATGAAATCCAGGTTCACACGGATACCCAGCCCCCAGTCCAGGGCAATGGTCTGTGGCAGGGTGCTCAAATAAAAAGCACCGGTATCAAACTCGGGATCCACGTCCTGGTGTGCAAAATTCCAGATGTTGCCGGCATCGGCAAAGAGAGCCCCTTCCAGCTTCCATACCAGGGGGAAACGGTATTCCAGGTTGGCTTCCAGTTTCATCTCCCCCGTCTGGCTTGGAATGGCGAAGAAAGAGTCATAAGATTCCGCGTTGCCGGGCCCCAGGGTCCGGGCCTGCCAGCCGCGCATGGAATTGGCTCCGCCTGAGTAGAACTGCTTCTCGAACGGCAGGCTGAAGGAGTTTCCGTAGGCATAGCCGGCCCCGGCCAGGAAACGCAAGGCGATGGCCTGCTTGTCCTGCCAGCCGAAACGGAAGGTCCGTCCAATCTGCAGTTCCGCCCTTACATACTGGGAATAAGCGGTTTCCCAGATGGTATGCTGCCCATAATCGTCCACCGGCATGAGGCCGTTGAAAAGGCTTAGAAAGTTGCCTGAAACATCGAAATTGAGGCGGTAATAATGGTAGGACGTGAGAGGAACGGTGGAGGAATTGGTGGTATAATATAGCGTTCCGCCGACACCCTGGTCGAAGTGGTCTGAATAGGTGTTGAATAGGAAAGGATTCTTCTCCAGAAGATTCCACCTGAAGTCTTCGTCAATGTTGAAGACCCGGGCTATATTGGCCTGAAAAGGAGCGAATTGGTAGAAGAAACGGTTGCCGATCCGGCCGGAATAGGACAGGGAGGTGGAAATCATAGTACGCCGGTATTCCGGACGGTCCTGATAACTGAAGGAGGACGTAAATTCGGTGCGGGGCATGTTGGGGCCCTTGAAGAGTCGGGTGGGGAGCCCCAGGAACTGCGGAAGCAGCAGGCTGGAAGTGACGGTGAATTCGGTGGAATAGGCCGAATCCTTGGGCTTGAACTGGAAGTTGCCCCGCACGCCCAGGTTCAGGAGCTCCCCTCCGTGAAAAACGTTCTTGTGATAGTAATTGAGCTGAGGGGAAACGCCGATGAGCCCAGTGGAGTTCACGGAGGCCTCCAGGTTGGTCTTGAAGCCCTGCAGGCCGGAATTCTGGAGGGTGATTTCGCAATTCACCAGCTGGTCCGACACGGGATTCATGACAATGTTCACCCCGGAAAGCATGTTCAGGCCCGACAAACGGCTGTAGGCGGTATTGATGTTGCGCTCGTCGTACAGCTGCCCGGGGAGCACGGTATTGAGGTTTTCCAGCACGCTGGGCCGGATCTTGAGCCGCCGGGGATGCTTGATGGTCACCTCCCCTATCCGGAACTTCTTGTGCTCCTTGGCCGCCTCCGGCAAGTCTCCCAGCGCATAGTCGCGGATATACATCTTGAGGGCTGCCGTCCCGTCTCCGGAGAGGGTGTCGGCCTCGAAGGCATAGTAGTTCTTGGTGAAGCCGTAATAGCCCTTGGTACGGAAATACTGGGCCGAGCGTTCCGCTTCCGCCTCCAGGGCCGATTCGGAAAGGTACTGTCCCGGAACAATGGTGCTGTTGGGACGGTCTTCGGCGAATTCCTGCGCGAAGCTCCCGTATTCCGGCACTTCGTAGTCTATGGAGGAGATGGTATAGCGCTTTCCCAGGGTTACGAAATAGTTCACCGAGACCTTCCGCCCGTGCACCTTGATGCGGCTGTCCACCTCCGAGCCGTAATAGCCAGTGTATTGGAGATATTTCTTGATATTGTCTATGCTGGCCTCCACCTGAGCGGGATCATAAATTACGGGAGCCTCGCCGATGCTGCGGAAAAAGTCCGCTGTCTTGCTCTCCTTTGTACCGCCCAAGTTGTAAACATACAGGAGCGGATTGAAGCCCAGGAGGCCGCTGTTGGGTTTTTGGGTCACATAGGAATTGAGGGACGAAGCATTGTAATTGCGCTCATCCGCTTTAACGGAAGTTTTCCGGAGCAGGAATTCCCCGTCCCGGAGCGCACGCGTAGTGCTGCAGCCTACCAGGAGGATGGCCAGCACCGGAAGAAATATGCATTTCTTAGCGTTCATTCGTACAAAAATAATACATTCCTCTCATTTTTTACTTATATTTGCACAATTTTTAACCCGATTTTATGCTGTAGTATACAATGAAGAACAAGTACATCGACCTTATCGAACAGACGTTCGATTTCCCTCAGGACGAATTCATGGTTGTAGACGGAAACCTGTTGTTCAACGACATAGACCTGATGGAGATAATCGAAAAGTACGGCACCCCCCTTAAAATCACCTATCTGCCCAAGATATCCATGCAGATCCAGCGTGCCAAGCGGCTGTTCAAGGTGGCCATGGCCAAGGCCGACTACCAGGGCGAGTATCACTACAGCTACTGCACCAAGAGCTCCCAGTTCGCCTTCGTGGTGCACGAAGCCCTCAAGAACGACATCCACCTGGAAACCTCGTCGGCCTACGACCTGGACCTGGTGAGGGCCCTGGGGAGGGACGGTTCCGTCCGGAAGGAAGATACCTATATCATCTGCAACGGTTTCAAGCGGCCGCAGTATGTCCAGAACATCGCCGCCCTGCGCAAAGAGGGCTGGAAGAACATCATCCCGGTGCTGGACAACAAGAACGAGTTCGAAGACCTCGCCGACCTCATCGAAGAAGACACCATGATGGGCATCCGGATTGCCTCCGAGGAAGAGCCCAACTTCGATTTCTACACCTCCCGGCTGGGCATCCGCTACTCCGACATCCTCAAGTTCTACAAAGACACCGTGGCCAAGTATCCCAACTTCCACCTGAAGATGCTGCATTTCTTCATCAACACGGGCATCCGGGATACGGCCTACTACTGGAACGAACTTTCCAAGTGCGTGAAGGTGTACTGCGAACTTAAGGCCATCTGTCCGGAACTGGACAGCCTGAACATAGGCGGAGGCCTGCCCAACAAGACATCCCTGGCCATGGACTTCGATTATGAATACATGGTGGAGGAAATCATCAACCAGATCAAGGTGAACTGCAACGCCATGGGCGTGGAGGAACCGGACATCTTCACCGAATTCGGCTCCTTCACGGTGGGCGAAAGCGGTGCCACCATCTTCAAGATCCTGGATATCAAGCAGCAGAACGACCGGGAGAAGTGGTACATGATAGACAACAGCTTCATGACCTGCCTGCCGGACACCTGGGGGCTGAACCAGCGCTTCATCCTCCTGCCCATCAACAAGTGGTACGACGAATACCAGCGGGTATTCCTGGGCGGGCTCACCTGCGACAGCCAGGACTTCTACAATGCCGACTACCACGCCAACGCCATCTTCCTCCCCACCATCCGGAATCGCCGGGAAAGCCTGTATATCGGCTTTTTCCATACGGGAGCGTACCAGGATGCCATAGCCGGATTCGGCGGCATCAAACATTGCCTGATGCCTTCGCCTCGCCACATCCTCATAGACCGGGACAAGGACGGCAACCTCACCACCTCCGTCTTTTCCGAGGAGCAGACGGCGGAGTCCATGCTCAAACTTCTGGGATACAAATAATGACCGCCGCCGAAATCAAGTTCGTGAAGTCGCTGTCCCAGAAAAAGTTCCGGGACCAGCACGGCTTGTTCGTGGCAGAAGGTGAAAAGCTGGTGGCGGAGGCGCTGGCCTCCCGCTTCACCGTGGAAAAGGTGTACCGAAGGGAAGAAATAGGAGAAAGCGTCATGGCCCGGATTTCCAGCCTCTCCTCCCCTTCTCCGGTGCTGGCGCTGGTCAGGAAACCCGCAGACCTGCAGGCTGCTGAAATCCCTTCCCAAGGGCTGTTTCTGGCCCTTGACGGCATCCGGGACCCGGGCAATCTGGGCACCATCCTACGTGTTGCGGACTGGTTCGGGATCGATGCCGTCTATGCGTCCGAAGACACGGTGGACGCTTTCAATCCCAAGGTGGTGCAGGCTACCATGGGCGCCATCTTCCGGGTCAAGTTCCATTATGCCGATATTCCCTCGCTCTGCGGACGGGCTGTTTCGGCCGGCGGAAAGGTGTACGGCACCTTCCTGGACGGAGAGAATGTCTATGAAAAGAGCCTTTCCAACGGTGTGGAATGGCCCTCTGTCATTGTCATCGGCAACGAGTCCAACGGCATCTCCCCCGCCGTGGCCGCCCGCGTGAGCGACCGCCTCTTCATTCCCCCCTACCCGGCCGACGACCCCGGATCCGAGTCCCTCAACGCTGCCGTCGCCGCGGCCATTACCGTCGCCGAGTTCCGCAGGAGATAAGTCGCACCGACCGGGCAACTGCTAGAAGCCGTTTGCCAGGAAGGCGGCGCCCCCTACCCCGTAGGTGACGACTTCGGCCCCCAGGAGGTCGGCCCAAATCTGCTTGGCGGCGTCGGACTCCTTGTTCACGGACAGGGAACCGCCGAAGACGGCGATGCGCTTGCCGAAGTTCTTGCTGGACCGGTAGGGGCTGTTCCGGGAGATGAGTGTGTCCGGACGCAGCGTATGGCCGGCCGGATCCGGTTTCTGCCGGGCAAGATAGGCCTGAATAAATGCCTGGGTGGGCTGGGCATAGTGTTCACGGCTTCCCAGCAGAGCCCGCAGTTCCAGGGGTTTGTTGGTGGTGATACAGTCGATCCCGAGGCCGACCAGGTACTCCATGTCGGAGCGGCTGTCCACCGTCCAGGCATTCACCGACATGCCCAGCGCATGGGCCTCGGCCACCCATTCGGGATGCCTGCGGAAGGCCGAATAGTGGTAGTCGATGCCGCCAATGCCGTCCTTGTGCACTGCGGCCGGGGCTTTGTCGGCCTCCAGGTACTGGACCGTGAAGCCGGGGGCAAGCTGCGCCATCCGCTTGCAGGCTTCGTAATCGAAGGAAATGAACATGACGCGGGAAGGGTCCCACAGGTCTTTTTCCTTCAGGGCCTGGATGCAGAGGTCCTGTAGCCGGTTGGCATGCTCGCGGCTGTACTGTTTCTTGAACTCCAGCACCAGCATGCTGTTGGAAGCCTTGCCTTGCTCCAGGTAGGCGTCCAGCGTGGGAAGCGCTTCCCCGTTGGGGAGCGTTCCCTTGGCCGAGAGCTGCTTGTAGCTGTGCTTCTGGATGTCGGTGAGGTGGTACACGGGATCGTGGTTCACCACAACCATGCCGTCGGAAGTAAGGTGGACGTCGAACTCGCTGCCCCAGAACATGTTGTCCTGGGCTGCCTTGAGCGATGCCAGGGAGTTCTGCGCCTTCGCGGCCGCCTCGCTTTCCCAGAATCCCCGGTGCGCGCAGATCTGCACGCGCTTTTCCAGCGTCTGGGCGGCGGTGGTGATACAGACAAGCAGCAGGGCTGCCAAAAAGATGGCTCTTTTCATGGTTTCTCCTTTTTATTGAACTTGTAACAGGACGAAATCCTTCTCCGGGACCGACTGGGTGTAAACGGTGCGTACTGCCTTGACGCCCAGGTACTCCAGGGCTTCGGCTGGAATGCGGATGGTAAGCTCGGCCGCCGGGCCGAAGTTGGCTACGGCCAGCCAGGTCTCGGAGCCGTCGGATCGGATCCAGGCGAAGTGCCGGTCCGGATTGAAGTGCCCGGCCTCCTGGCAGTAGCAGAGGTCGAAGGTGCGGCCTTCGGCGAAGGCAGGTCTGCGGGAAAAGGCCAGGAGCTCCCGGTAGCGCTGCTGTACGGCGGCATCAGGATGTTCCAGGGCGGGGACTTTGCACCAGTCGAAGATGGACGTGCGGCCGTCCAGACCGCTGAAGCCCTCGGCCTGCATGCCCCGCTCCCCCATTTCCTGACCGAAGTACAGCATGAAGGGGGCGGTGTTCAGCAAGGCGCTCACGGCCAGGGCAGCATAGCCTCCCTCCGCACTCCCGCAGAAGAAAGCCGAGGCCAGGCGCTGCTCGTCGTGGTTCTCCAGGAAGTTGAGCATGCGGGGCTGCAAGTCCTGGAGGAACTGCCAGTTCCAGCTGATT
>FLNZ01000026.1_pt1 | contig 27150 bp, 17 predicted proteins | sample 1140391 | NCBI WGS metagenome assembly FLNZ01 (sample SAMEA3878171, study PRJEB12797) | bioreactor metagenome | biome: Moose rumen | place: Sweden | collected 2011-10 | reverse complement strand
CACCGGGGCGAAAAACCGGTCCGAAAGGCCCGGAACAAAGAAGGGATAGCGCCTGAATTACGATAATTTTACGCCTGAAAACGACAAATAAACCCATCTTCAGGAAAAGAATGTATTTTTAGAGGTACCCCAGTTCTAATAGTTCGTCGAGCAGCGGAGTCAGCTCCAGCTCGTTCAGTTCTTCTTCCTTCAGCATTTTTCCCACCAGCAGTTCGTCGAGTAGCGCGAAGTCATCTAGCAGTTCTGTGGTTTCTTCTGCGTACAAGGATAACTTCTTTAACCCGGATGTCACCTATGGAACTCTGAAGGATAGTCGCGATGGGCAGGTGTACAAGACCGTCGAAATAAATGGTACTACCTGGATGGCGGAAAACCTGAACTTTGCTGGAAACAGTGACTGGCCGCTCCCGAAGAGCTATTCCTACTGCTACGGCGGAGTCGCCGCCAACTGCGCCCTATATGGAAGGCTGTATGACCGCGCTGCAGCCATGAACAGCACCACTTGCGGTTATGGAAAGTCGTGTAGCTTGTATGATGGCTTGAATAGGGGCGTGTGCCCGGACGGGTGGCACATTCCGTCGGAAGAAGAAGTCGACGATTTGATGGACTTCACTTTGGGCAACAGGAAGACCTTGCGGTCAGTGGACGGATGGGTTGATAGGGAAGTCGGTGCGAATGAATCAGGTTTTTCTCTGGTGGGCTCCGGAGTCAGGGCCGACAAGAACTATGTAAATCAGGGCAGGTTTGCTGCGCTCTGGTATTATTCCACCGGAGTTGTCCAAAACTATCTGGTATTTTCGGGTGTCGAGGACAAGATGTATTTGACGGAAAATTCGAAAGAGACGGTGTACATTTCGGTGCGTTGTGTGAAGGGTGCGGGTGCCGAACCCGCTTCTTCGGACAGTACAAAATCGTCAAGTAGCGGGAGTTCGTCGAGCGTCGAAAGTTCCTCGAGCGAAGAATCTTCGAGTTCGTTTGATAAGACCGTGCTTTTCAATTCGGCGGTAAGCTATGGCGAAATGACGGACTCGCGCGATGGACAGACGTACAGGACGTTGAATATAGCGGGGCGTACCTGGATGGCGGAAAACCTGAACTTTGCGGATTCTTCGAAACTCCCCATCCTGAAGGGGAACAACCGCTGCTATGATGATGACCCGAGCGAATGCGTAGCCTTCGGGCGCCTGTACAGCAGGGAGGCTGCACTGAATGACAGTCGGTGCACATGTTATAACGGAACGTGCCCCTCGATGTCTGGCAATGTTCAGGGCATCTGCCCCAGCGGGTGGCATATCCCTTCGAAAAGCGAGGCGGAACAACTGGCGAACTTGAACGCGAATCAGGCTAGTAGTCTGAATTCGTCCTATGGGTGGGCTACAGACCGTAGAGGCAACAATTCTACGGGCATGTCCTTTGTAGGAACCGGTGTGTATCAACGCCAAACCGGCTCTGTCGGATTTAAGGGAAAGGGAAACTATACCAATCTGTGGGTTTACGACGCGTCGACCCCGAATGAAAATTGGTATCTGATGGATGTAGGAAAAAGCGCATCGGGAAACGGGACCATAGCGGTCATGGATGACGCCGGATATGATCCGTTTTATCCTGTTCGCTGCGTGAAGGACTAATAGACGAGTGTAATCGAAAAAGTATGGCGAAAAAAGACCTGCCGCAGGGCAGGCCTTTTTGCATAAATGTAATAGTGCGGGGCTACTTGTTCAGCTTTTCGGTCGCGGCGGCAACACTGAGCAGGTCCGTTTCCTGGAACGGCTTGCCAATCCACTGCAGGCCGACGGGGAGCCCGCCTGCCATGCCGCAGGGCACGCTCACGCCCGGGAGACCGGCGAGGTTCAGGCTCACGGTGTAGATGTCGCTCAGGTAAACCGCCATCGGGTCGGACTCGTTCATGCCGCACTTGAGCGGGAGGCCCGGCATCGTGGGACTTGCAATCACGTCGCAGCTTTCGAATGCCTTGCTGAAGTCGTCCGTGATGAGGCGGCGCACCTTCTGGGCCTGCACGTAGTAGGCGTCGTAGAAGCCGGCGCTAAGCACGTAGCTCCCGAGGAGAATACGGCGCTGGACTTCCTTGCCAAAGCCTTCGCTGCGGGACTTGGCATACAGGTCGAACAGCTTGCGGGCTTCCTTGCTCCGGTAGCCGTAGCGCACGCCGTCGTAGCGGCTGAGGTTGCTGCTCGCTTCTGCAGTTGCGATGATGTAGTAGCTCGATACTGCGAAACCGATGTGCGGGAGGCTCACTTCCTTGAGGGTGGCGCCTTCGGCTTCCATCTTCTTGAGCATTGTCTCGATAGCGGCCTTGCATTCCGGGTCGAGACCTTCGGCGAAGTATTCCTTGGGCACGCCGATGACCTTGCCCTTCACGCCTGCGTCGAGCTTCGCGCCGAAGTCCTCGGGTTCGCGGGTGCTCGTGGTGTTGTCGTGCGGGTCGATGCCGCAGATGGCGTTAAGGAGAGTGGCGCAGTCGGCGACGGTAGAACCGAAGGGGCCAATCTGGTCCAGGGAGCTTGCATAGGCCAGCAGGCCATAGCGGGACACGCGGCCGTAGGTGGGCTTTAAGCCCACGACGCCTGTGCAGGCGGCGGGCTGACGGATAGAACCACCGGTGTCGGAGCCGAGCGCACAGGCGACCGTGCCACTGGCCACGGCTACGGCCGAACCGCCACTGGAACCGCCCGGTACGCGGGATTCGTCGAGCGGGTTCTTCACCGGCCCGTAGTACGAGGTCTCGCTGCTCGAACCCATGGCGAACTCGTCCATGTTGGTCTTGCCCACGATAATTGCACCTGCGGCCTCGAGCTTTTCGATGGCGGTCGCGGTGTAGGGGGCGACGAAGTTGTCAAGAATCTTGGAGGCTGCCGTAGTGCGCGTACCTTCGAGGCACATATTGTCCTTCACGGCAACGGGGATGCCGTCCAGCGCGCCGAGGCTCTTGCCTTCTGCGCGGCGCTTGTCCGATTCCGCGGCCTTCGCGAGGGCGCGTTCGTTAAGCACGCTGATGTATGCATTCAAATTCTTGGTAGATTCAATCTTGTTAAGGGAGTCCTGTGCAAGTGCGACTGCCGAAGTCTCGCCGCTGGCGAGCTTGGCGCTCAAATTCTTGATGGTTTCCATTACCTATTTCCTCCGGACCATTTCATGATGTATATCGAGATGGCCATGCCGATGATGCTGACGACGTTAAACTTGAAACTGATTCCCAGGGCGAGCTTGATCATGTAGAGGTCGAGAACCGCAGGGCTCGCGTTATCTCCGTTAAACCCGAACGAGGGCGAGAAGGACTTCACGAAGAAGTTGTGCACGATGTTGTCGTAACCGCCCGCGTTCATGAGTTCGCCGAGTTCCCCGAAGAGGAGCCCGAGGCATTCACCGAGCACTCCGCCGATGATGAGGCCGAGCACGATAAAGAGGATGAGTCGTCCGAAGGTGTTTCTGTTTGTCATGTAGTTAAATATATAAAAAAGCCGTTCGTTTGTTGTTACTTGATGCTCCAGTCGATGGGTTCTAGACCCTTGCTGACGAGGTATGCATTTGCCTTGCTAAAATGCTTGCAGCCGAAGAAACCGCGGTAGGCCGAAAGCGGGCTCGGGTGTGGCGCGGTGAGAATCAGGTGGCCACGGTTCGGGGCCACGAGTGCTTGCTTTTTGATGGCGAAACTGCCCCAGAGCAAGAACACGAGATTCTCGCGCACTTGGGAGAGGCGCTGGATGATGGTGTCGGTGAACTGCTGCCAGCCGATTCCGGCGTGGCTTGCTGCCATGTGGGCGCGCACCGTGAGCGATGCGTTCAGGAGAAGGATTCCCTGGTGCGCCCAGCTTTCGAGGTTCCCGTGCGGGGGCGGCGTGATGCCGAGGTCATCGTGAAGTTCCTGGAAGATGTTCACGAGTGACGGGGGAGGCTCGATACCCATGGGCACGGAGAAGCACAGCCCGTGCGCCTGGCCGGGATTGTGGTAGGGGTCCTGCCCGATGATGACCGCTTTTACTTTATCTACAGGGCAGTAGTCGAGCGCCGCGAAAATCTTGGAGCCGGGCGGATAGACCACATGATGCTCCGCCTTCTCTTGCAAGAGCTTATCTTTAATTTGTTTGAAATATGGCTGCTCGAATTGGTCGGCGAGCAGGTTCAGCCAGGATTGTTCAAGTTTTACGCTCATATGTTTAGACGATAGACGAAAGACGATAGACGAAAGGGGATGGTTGAAAGATAAAAAATGATTTAAAAGACTTTCCTTTCGTCTTTAGTCTATAGCGAGCTTTGCGAGCGTTCTTTCGTCTTTACTGCAAGTATGGCAACCTTTTCGCCTTTGACGCGGGTGTAGAAGAGTATGGCGGAATTCTTGCCCTTGGGCTTGAGTCGCTTGGTTTCGGCGTCGGGGTCGAGCTTTATACCGCGCAGTTTGAGCGTGATTTTCCCGATGTCGTGTTCCTTGAGCATGCTGCGGACGGCGCCCGTCGCGATTTCGGCGTGGGCTAGAATCTCGTAACTCGTGAATGCGGGCGCAGGGAGCATCTTGTCGCTAGAGACATACGCGATGCCTTCCGAAATCAGGTGCGCATCAGGGTCGTGGGCGAGGGCCGCATCGCTGAAAAGGCGACTGCGGATAAGCACCGGTGCGGGTTCCGCGATGTACTTGCCGATTTCCCCGAGGGGCAGGTCGCTCCGGCTCGTCGCCGTGCGGTAAGTACGGTCCTTGCCTTCGAGGCTGTCGTTCCGGTCGAGTTTTTCCTGCAGGTCGTCGTCGAGGGTCTCGAGCGAGCGGTCGCGCCTGCGGGTCCATTCTGCAAGCGTTTCGCCCGCCTTCCCGACAATGACTGCACGGACGGTGTCCGGGTGTTTTGCGAGTTCCCCGAAGAGCACGAGGCATTCGCGGCAGTCGCTGTGCCCGCCCAGGTAGAGGATTTCGGTTCCGTCTGGGATTTCTGCGGGCGGGTAGCCGGGCGGGAGTTTTGCCATGCCGCCCCTGTAGTGCCTGCTGATTTCGACGACTTCCTCGAGCGTGGGCGTGAGGTTCTTCAGGTCGCGCTGGTTCTCGCCTTCGAGCGCACGGCGTGCCGGGTCGATGGTGAAGTAGTCCGTTTTCGTCATGCCCGCGGAGGCGGACATCTTTGCGTCGTTCTCATGGGCGACTTCGCGGACATCTTTGTTGAGTGTCTCCGCGGCTTTCCCGAACGCCTGCATGTTGTGGCTATACATCGCGAGGCGGTTTTCGTCCAGGTCGACTCCCGTCACTTTCAGGCCCGCAGGCAGGTAAAAACTGTCTCCGCCCATGCCGCAGCACAGGTCGTGAACTTCCGCGCCTGCGCCAGTTGCGTTTTCGGTTGCGTCGTTGGTCGCGTCGTTCCCGCATGGCCACAGGTTCGCCTTCCAGCGCCCGATATCTTGCGCGGTGCTCTGTTCCAGCGCGAGCTTGTCGCACAGGAGGAACATCCCGAGGGCATTCTCGTTATTTGTGGAATTGTGGGCGGTCTTGACATTTGAAATGGTTTCGCCGGAGCAGAACTTCTCGCGGAACTTGGGCACGAGCGCCATGTAGTCCATGATAGCCGCGCGTTCCTCGTTGCTGTAGCCCGCCTTGTGGAGCGCAGTCGAAACCTGCAACGCATCCCACTTGCGCGTAAGGGCCTCTTTGATAAAGCCCTGTACAGTGTCGGATGCGAGCAAATTCCACGGTTGCATATTGTAAATTTAAATTATTTGCACGATTTTATGGGCTCCGGCGCACCGCTTGCCAAACTTTTAGTTTAAATTTAAGGCATGGGATACAAACAGGGTTGTTTTAGAGTGCGGCACTTGTGCCGTTTTGGGTGTGTCGCGGCGATGGCTGCGGCAGGGTCTATTTTTGTTGCATGTGGCGGCGATTCCGGCAGCGACGCCGGTTACGACTACGAAATCGTGGGGGATTCCTCCGCGGGCATGTCCTTGCCCGATTTGGGCGGCTCGTCCGATTTCACGGATGTCTCGTCTCCTTCAACAGGCTCGCAGTCTTCAGACAATCCTCCCGCAGGTTCGTCCGCAGGGCCGCTCTCTTCTTCTGTACCGCTCCCGCCCTTTGCTTCATCTTCGTCTTATTTGTGGGATTCGTATTTCAGTTCCAGCTCGATCCGTATCACTCCGCGTTCTTCTTCGGGCACGGAACCTCCGCGCTCCTCGGCGCATGAACCTCCGCCTTCGTCCTCGTCTAAAATTCCGCAGTCCTCCGCTTCCGAACCGCCGCTCAGTTTCGGTTTCTACACCGGCGCCGACATCTCGACCGTGCAGGAATACGAACGCTTCGGCGCGAAGTTCTTCGACGTTGACGGAACCGAGAAGGACATTTTTACGCTCCTCAAGGACCACGGCTTCAACGCCATCCGTTTAAAGACTTTTGTAAGCCCGAAGGCGCAGTACGGCTATGCCGCTGCGGGTTGCGACCACGATGCAGAAGCCTATGCCGACAAGGACCACATCGTCGCCTACGCGCAAAAGATCAAGGCTGCGGGCATGGCGTTCTTGCTCGATATCCACTACAGCGACAACTGGGCCGATCCTGGTAAGCAGATTATTCCCGAGCGCTGGCGTTCCGTACAAAGTTCCGACGCGCTGGCCGATTCCGTGTATGCCTACACCCTCGATCTGATGAATGCGCTCAAGCAGGTGGGGGCGGTTCCCGAGATGGTGCAGATTGGCAACGAGACCACGCCGGGCATCCTCGTTCACGTGCCGAACAGCAGTACGAACTGCTGGGGCGACAATGTGGACAAAGCCTCCACCGCGATTGCCGGCGACATGAGCACCTCGAGCGGCAAGGCTAACGCGGCCAAGTACTTCAAGGCGGGCATCAAGGCTGTCAAGGATGTTTCGCCGAATACCAAGACTGTGCTGCACATCGAACGCATACGCCAGGCGAATACCGTCACCTGGTGGATGACGGAAATATTCAAGAACCAGAAGGTCCCCGCCGACGTGATGGGATTCTCCGCCTACACGGCGTATGGCGACAAGGCTCCCGATGACTGGAAATCGCTCTTCCAGACAGTCACTTCAAGCTATCCGAATCTTGAATTCATCGTTGCGGAATACAACGGCGGCGATGCGGAGAACCACTACAATTTCGACGGTTCGCGCAAGCGCACGACCGAGATGGTGAAGGGGCTCGACCGTTGGATAGGCACGTTCTTCTGGGAACCGACGCTCGGCGGCGCCTGGGGCCCCGCGCTCTTCGACTGGAAGGGCAGCAACCTGCAGGCGAACAGCAAGGCCTTCGAAGAATTCCCGATGCGGTAAATGTTTCCCCCTGTACACAGAAAAAGACCGAATTTGTTCGCATGTTCGGTCAAAAACGTGTATTTTTAGCAAAAACAACTAAAAGGATGGAACATGGAAAATTTCAATTTCTACAGCCCCACGGAATTTGTATTCGGCATGGACCGCGAGAATGAATGCGGTGCGCTTGTCAAGAAGTACGGCGGCAGGAAGGTGCTCATTCACTACGGTGGCGGTTCTGCGGTTCGCTCCGGCCTGATTGACCGCGTCAAGGCTAGCCTCGATGCTGCAGGAATCCCGCATGTGGAACTTGGCGGCGTGAAGCCGAACCCGCACGATTCGCTCGTGTACAAGGGCATCGAAATTGTCCGTGAAAATGGCATCGATTTTATTTTGGCGGTGGGTGGCGGCTCCACGATTGACAGCTCCAAGGCCATTGCGATGGGTGCTGTTTACGATGGCGATTTCTGGGACTTTTACGATGGCAAGGCCTCGGCGGCGGCAGCGCTCCCGATTGGCGTGGTGCAGACGATTGCGGCGGCCGGTTCCGAGGGCAGCGGCGACTCCGTGGTGACTAAAGAAGACGGCATGCTCAAGCGCGGCGCGAGCAGCGAGCACATTCGCCCGAAGTTTGCGGTGCAGAATCCGGCGCTCCTTTGCACGCTGCCTGCCTACCAGACGGCCTGCGGCATTACCGATATCATGGCGCATGTGTTTGAACGCTACTTCACGAATACGCTCGAAGTGGAAATTACCGACCGCCTGTGCGAAGCGGTGCTTTTAACGATGGTGAAGGAAGGCCCGCGCGCCATTGCCGACCCCGCCAACTACCAGGTGCGTGCGAACATCATGTGGGCGGGGACGGTAGCCCACAACGGCGTTGTGGGCTGCGGGCGCAGTCAGGACTGGAACAGCCACGCCATCGAGCACGAACTTTCGGCGCTTTACGACTGCGCCCATGGCGCGGGCCTTGCGGTCATCATGCCCGCCTGGATGGAGTACGTGGTGGACCACAACGTGATGCGCTTTGCCCAGATGGCGACCCGCGTGTTCGGTTGCCAGATGAACTTCGAGAACCCGAAGGCCACCGCCCTCGAGGGCATCAAGGCATTCCGCCGCTTCCTGCATTCCATCGGCATGCCCATCAACTTCGAAGAACTCGGCGCGAAGGAAGAGGATATTCCGAAGATGGTCGAAAAACTGAACCCGGGTGACGGCTGGGGCTACGTGCCGCTCAAGGCGAAGGACGTGACCGAAATCTACAAGATCGCTGCCCACGCAACGGTGTAAGAAATGTGTAGTGTGAAGTGTGTGATGGGTTATGAGGAGCCAGTTGTGAGAAATGAAAAATAAAACCTTTTTCGTCATCCTCACGAATGTGAGGATCCGCTCACAGTTGTCTAGCAGATGTTCGCCTTCGCGAACATGACGAGTTTCAGAATCCTAACCACGGACCTTCGGCCCTAACCACTAATCACCAACCACTAACCACTTCTTTATGATTGCTCTTTTTATCGGCGGTACGGGGACCATCAGCATGGCCATCACGCGCCTTGCGGTGGCCCAGGGCTGGAAACAGTAACGATAATTTCTAGGGTGGTGGCGACAATCCGCCACTTTTTACATATATTTCTTAAAAACGTACAGGGCAGGTTTCTATGGGATTCTACTTCCGCGGTCTCGCGTTCAAACAGACCATGATGATTCTTATAGTCGTCACGGTTGTCGTCGGCACGATTTTCGGCATCATGACGTCGAAGATGAACGGAAAACTCGAACAGATGACGATAGATAATGGCGAGCAGACTAGCGAAGCGAGTGTAACCTATATCAACTCGATTTTCGATGCCGCCAAGACAATCGGCGAGGAAATTGCCGCGAGGCTGGGCTCGCAAGAAATGACGCGCGAAGAACTCGACAACTACCTTCTGCGCTCCTTGGAAGTCGCGAGGAATTCCGTCCCCCAGATTATTGCGGTGGTCACGGCGTGGGAACCCGGCAAGGGCCCTGAAACCAAGAAGGGCGACTACATGAAGCTGGCCTACTTCGTCAATAACGAGAGCAAGCTTGTCGCCGGTGCCAACTACGATGTCCATGAATGGTACAAGAGCACGAGGGATACCAAGACTGCCCGCTGGCAGGAACCGTTTATCGGTGAATTTGTCCCGGAGCCTATCGCCGTCTATACGGTTCCCATATTCCGCAAGGATAAGGCGGGCGAGGATGTCCTGGTCGGTGTCCTTGCCATTGATATCTCGATTGATTTCCTCAAGGGAACGGTTTCCTCGATTCCGGTATCCAATTCGGGTTTTGCCATGATACTTTCGTCGAGGAATGTCCCGGTCGCTTACCCGAAGGCTGTTGCCGGCGGGAAAACCGCTGACGAAATGAAGGTCAGGGAGCTTGGCGGTGGCGATCTTGCAGATTTCGATAGGAGCGTCAAGAAGGCGAAGGGCCTTATTTTGGGTAATGTCGCAGGGATGGATGCTGCCATTTACTACACCACGATGAAGTCGAACAACTGGACGTTCCTGGTTGCTTGGCCTGTACAGCAGTGGTACGAGGACCGTCAGGCCCTGTTTAAGCTTTTCGTTGGGCTTGCTGTTGCGGGCTACGCCATACTGCTTTTCTTTATGCTGCTCATCTCGTTCCGGGTTACCAAGCCGCTCAAGGATCTTGCGATGGCGGCGAAGAAACTCGGCAAGGGCGATTTCGATGTGGAAATTCCCAAGATATCCGGGCACGACGAGGTGTCTGCTTTTGCTGGCGCGTTCAAGAACATGCTTGACTCGCTCAAGAACTACGTCGAGGCCGAGAAAGACGTGAAGCGCATCGAGCGCGAACTCGACCTGGCGCGCAATATTCAGTTGTCGATGCTCCCGGGCGAGGAACGCGAAGAGAATTCCGATGACGACCGCCACGAGCTTTCGCAGTTCCTGCAACCGGCGAAGGAAGTTGGCGGCGACTTCTACGACTACTTCAAGATCGATAACGACCACCTGTGCGTTGTGGTGGGCGACGTGTCCGGCAAGGGCGTGCCTGCATCGCTGTTCATGATGGTTTCCCGAATCATGCTCCGCATTATGGCGAAGAACCTGAAGGATGTGCAAAAGACGTTCAGTGCCGCAAACTTCGCGCTTGCAAGGCGCAACAGGCTGAACATGTTCGTGACCGTCTGGATGGGCATTATTGACCTGCGCACGGGCCGCATCGAGTTTGCGTCTGCCGGGCATAACCCGCCGGTTGTCCGCCACAGCGACGGTTCTGTTGACTTTGTCCCGAGCAAGTCCGGGCTTGTCATGGCCGCCATGGAACATACGGTTTACGAGGCGCAGACGTTTGACCTCAAGTCGGGCGACACCTTGTTCATGTACACCGATGGCGTGACCGAGGCGACAAACAACAATGATGAACTTTTTGGTGACCAGCGCCTGTTGAGTTCCGTGAAGAAGGGTGGCGATTTGGGAACCTCCAAGATTTGCGGATTTGTCAAGAAGGAAATCGATACCTTTGTGCAGGGCGCCCCGCAGTTCGACGATATCACGATGCTTGCTGTGAAGTTTGTCGGTAACGACGAGCCCGTGTGGGAACGCTACGAGAAGACCGTTAACGTTGGTGACGGAAAGCGCGGCGAACTCAAGTCGTTCGTGGAAGGAATCCTCACGCCGATGGATGGCGAGAAGCAGATGCAGATGCGCGATGCCTGGCAGCGTTACGAGAAGATTGTGGACGTGATTCCCGAAAACCAGGAAGTGCTTACCACGTTCGTCGAGGGTATCCTTGCCCCGATGGACCCGTCCATGAAGTCGCAGATGCAGATTAACATCGCGATTGACGAAATCTACAGCAATATCGTGAAGTTCTCGGGCGCGACGGAAGTGACCCTGATTGTCGAAATCCGCAAGGCGACGCTCGAGGCAAGGCTCACGTTTATCGATAACGGTTCGCCCTTCGATCCGCTCAAGCAGGCGGATCCCGACGTGTCGCTTTCCGCGGAAGACCGCGAGATTGGCGGCCTCGGGATTTTCATTGTCAAGAAAACGATGGATAGCGTATGCTACCGCAGGAACGGCGACCACAACGAACTTGCGATTACCAAGACGCTTTAATTTCTGCTGAGTTCCACCACGTAGTCGGCGGCGTTCACGAAATCCTGTGCGTGCTCGATGGCAATGACGGTATGGCCCGCTTCGGTGAGGCCATGGATAAGGTCGAGCAGGTGCTGGATATCCTTTTGATGGAGTCCGCGTGCGGGTTCGTCGAAAAGGAACAGCGTGTTTGGGGCTTTTGCACGTGCAAGCGCAATGGAAAGGCGCAAGCGGGCGCGTTCCCCTCCGGAAAGGTGCGAGGTGGTCTGCCCGAGTTTCAGGTAGTCGAGCCCGGTATCCACGAGGGGTCTTAATTTATCTGCAAAAGGCTTCAGGTTCGTGAACAGCCTGTAGGCGTCGCCGACTTCCAGGTCGAGGATGTCGGCTATAGAAAGCGACTTGAAGCGAACCTCGAGAATCTCGTCCTTGAAGCGCCTGCCGAGGCATACGGGGCACTGCGATTCCTCGTAGCCTGCGGGGTCGAGAATTACACCTTCTCCCTTGCAGTTTTCGCAGCGGCCGCCGGGGGCATGCGTTGCGAACTTGCTTGCGGTGTAGCCGCGCACCTTGCTTTCGGGGAGTTTCGCGAACAGGTCGCGCAGAATCGTGTTCAGGTTGATTGCCGAGGCGACGGTGCTGCGGCGGTTCCCGTGGAAGTCGCCCGTAGAAAGCACGGAGAGCGCCTGTATGCCGAGGTTGTCGAATTCGCCCCGGCTGGCGCGCGGGACCAGGTTCCTGAAGAACAGCGTGGACTTGCCGCTACCGCTTTGGCCCGTGACGACACTGAATTTCTGTATCGGGAAGTGCGCAGTGACCGGCTTCATATCGAACATCGCGAATTTCTCGATATCGATGGCCGGCATTCTCCTTTTCGATGTCTTACTCTGCTTGCTTTCTGTCATCCCCGACTTGGTCGGGGATCTTTGTTCTTTGTCCAGCAATCGAATCCACGCTCCCGTAGGCGACTGCGGGTTCTCCAGCACATCTTTCGCCTTCCCTTGCAGCAGAATCTCGCCGCCTTTTTCTCCGGCGCCGGGCCCCATTTCTATTATCCAATCGGCGCGTCTGATGAGGGCGGGGTTGTGGTCTATAAGCACGAGCGTGTTCCCGCGGGATTGCACTTTCTTGAGGACTTTCCAGAGGGCGTCGACATCGCTCTGGTGCAATCCGCTTGCGGGCTCGTCGAGGACAATCAGCAGGTTGTTCAGGTGGCCGGTGCTGAGGCTCGAAAGCCGAAGTCTTTGGACTTCGCCACCCGAGAGGGTGGCCCCTGCACGCCCTGCCGTAAGGTAACCAATCCCGAGGTCAACCACCGCCTGTATGCGGTCGGTAAGCGTGCGGAACGCGGGCATCTGTTTTGCGGTGAGTCGCGTGTCGAGCAGGGCGTGCAGCCGGCTTTCGAGTTCCGCGAAAGGCGTGCTTAAAATGTCCTGCCAGGTGGTGGCTTCAATGCAGGCGTTCAATATACTCTTGTTCAGCCGGAGTCCGTGGCATTTCGAGCATTCCTCGCCGCCTTCGGTAGCCCGCACAATCCCTGGGCCTGCATCTGCGGATTTGCTTTCGATGCTCCCGGTGCCGTTGCATTCGGGGCAGGCGCTCGTGCGGCTATAGGGCGAAAAGTCTTCGGGCAAAAGCGGTCTCATGAGCCCAGCCCCGTGGTCAGGGCATCTGGGTAGCGTGCTGTAGACCCTGCGCTCCCCGCCATTATCGAGCGTGAGTTCCCCGTGCGTGAGCTTCAGGACCCCGTCGACGGCCTCGGCTATACGGGTGCGCGTGTTCTCGCGGACAATCACGCGGTCCACCACGATGAAGAATTCTTCGGGGGCAATCTTGCGCTCTGCCTCGGTCAGGTCTGCAAGCGAATAGCTTACTCCGTCGGCAAGCGCGCGGGTGAACCCCTGCGCCAGGAACACCGCCGAGAGTTTGTCGAGCGTTGTCTTTCGCGACTTGCCGCGCAGTTCTTTCCCGTCGTTGCTGTCCCCGCCTTGCGCAGGGCTCTCTTTTTCGATTCGCGCGAGGAACTGCAACTTGCTCCCCTGGGGCAAGCCCGCGATTTCGCGGATAATGCCTTCGCGGCTCATGCTTTCCATGGGCTTCCCGCAAATAGGGCAGGCGGGCTTTGCGTATGCCGCAAACAGGGCGCGCAAAGTGGAATCGCATTCCGAGATGCTCAGCGCGTAAGCCTTTGCGGGCGTCTCTCCGTGGCTTGGCCCTACGGCAAGGCTCGCGGGTAGCCCTTCGGCACTGTCGAGCGGGATTATCCGCCTCCCGCCGAGCAATTCCGCCGCAAACGGGGAGAGCGTCTCCAGGTAGCGCCGCTTGGATTCCCCGTGCAGGGTATCAAGTACGAGGGTCGACTTCCCGCACCCCGAGGGGCCGCAAACGACGGTGATGCTCCCCAGCGGGAACTGGGCATCCACGTTCTTCAGGTTGTGCAGCCTGCACCCGCGTATGGATATGAAACTTGAATCAGCCACGAGTTACATTATCCATCATCAATTATCAATTATTCACGTATGGTGAATCTCAGTTCCCCGAACGGCGTGCAGAAGTCCATGTTCTCGAGGTTGTTCTCCTCGATGCCTGCGAACATGCGGTAACCGCCGCCGATAGACACCTCGAGCATCTTGGTGATGCGGTAGTTGAAGTGCGCCGCCATGTCGGCCACAAAGAAGTAGTCTTCGGATTCGAAGCCTTCGTCGCCGTTCTCGAGAGCGTTCACGGCGCCGCCACCGACCCTGATGGGCACGGAAACGGACATCTGTTCGTTGAAGCGGAGCGGGAAGAGTTCCACGAACGCGCCGAACGAGTTGTAGTTCACGAGCTGCTTCTGGGGCACGTTGTAGTTGCGCACGTCGCTGATGGTAGTTACGTACCACATGCCGGCCGAGAGCAACTTGCCGAAGTCAAGGCCTATGCGGAGCGCCATGAAGATAGTCCCGTCGTCGGTGATCATGGAGTTTCCGCCGCCGATGCCGATGAGGGCCTTGATGCCCCTTTCGGACTTTTCCTCGGTGGGGGCGTTCGAATCGCCCATGCCCGCCAGTTCGGCAAAGCTTGTTCCCGAGAGCGAAAGCACCAGCGCAAGCGCGAAGGCGAATTTCGCCGTGAATCTACTTCTTTTCTTCGTTCCGTTGAGCATTGTGGATGTCCTCCAGGGTTGCGTTCCAGTTCCATTTCTTTTCGGACGATTCCGGCCAGTAGCAGATGGTCCACACGAGGCTGTTGCCGCACAGGATGATCGACCACACGCCAAAGAGCAGGAACAGGAACAGCGGGATAAAGGCAAGCGAGCCGTAGAAGATGGACATGCGGGTGACCATCGCGGTCTGGATGAGCATGAGGATCTTCACGTAGATATTGATGCAAATCCATGCGATGATGGTCGTCATTAGCGAGTAGCCGAACAGCTTGCGCTTGCGGTAGGGGGGCGCCTTGCCGGTTTCGCGCTGCCGCAGGCTCCTTGCGGGCAGGGCATAGAGCATCAGGAATATGAGGAGCATCGTCGCGGTGTGGAACGCGATGTACCAGAACGCCGTGATGAGAATCTTGAGCAGCTGGGGCGAAAAGTGGAACCCGTCCACGATAATCATGGTGAGCACGTCCTGCACGTGGTTCACGAATCCCGCGAACATCCCGATAAAGCCCGCGAATATAAGCAGGAAGGGGGTGTAGACCTGGATTTGCCGGATGACGGTGCGCGAGGTCTTGACCTCCCACACCACGTTGAAGTTCGTCTCGAGGCTCCCGAAGGCGAGGATGAACGTCACGAAGAGGCCTAGGGCGCCGATAAACCCGAGCTTTCCGATGGGGATATGTTCCGCGTTCTCGACGATGTTCTGGACTTGCTCGGTGGGCCAGTCCAGGTTGAGCATGTCGAGCAGTATGGGCAGGTAGTCCGACACGAATCCGCCGAACCCGACGGCGAGGGTGATGGAGGTGAGCAATATGAGCAGGGGGACGACTGCGACCAGGGTGGTGTAGGTGAGGCTTGCCGCGCGGGTCATTCCGTGGTAGTACAGGAACGACTTCCCGGTCACGACCATGACCTTTACAAAGGAGGGGGAACGCTCTGCAATAGAGTCGAAAAGCCTCTCCCAAGAAAAATTCTTCCACCAATCCGGCATGCCTCCAATTATAGAAAATGAATGGGCCGGTGCGGAATATCGACTAAAAACGGCTCCTGTGTCCACGTTTTTACACAAAAATGTAGACTTTTTAAACTGTGTATAATCTAAAAATATGTTAAAAATTGAAAATTTTACAAAAATATGTAGACTTTTAAAAATTTTTAATATATATTTAACGATGGTGCCATGTGCCCTTTTGGGGTGTATGGGTGTATATTTATAAAAGACAACGCAAGAAATGGAGTTGTTATGGGTATTGGAACGAAAACTTCTGTGATGTTGGCCGGGGTGCTTGCTTTTGGGCTCTCCGTTCCCTCTTTCGCGGCGACCCGCCAAATGGAAAAACTTTCGCGTGGCCTTGCTGTAGCGAATACGGGCAAGGGTATGCTTGTGAGCTGGCGCCTCTTGGGCACCGAGAATCCGGACACGGAATTCAACCTTTACCGTGATGGAACGAAAATTGCCACTATCGGAAAGACTGCTGGCACGAACTACCTGGATGCTGACGGCAAAACGACTTCCAAGTATACGGTCGCTGCCGTGGTGAACGGCAAGGAAGGCAAGGCGGAAGGCGCACTTATCGTGTTGGACCAGAACAGCAAGGGGTTCCCGTACAAGACCATCAAGGGTCTCAATGTGCCCAAGGACCAGACGATGCCGGACGGTTCCACATGCAGCTACAGCCCCAACGACATGAGCGTGGGCGACCTGGATGGCGATGGCGAGCTGGATTTGGTTCTCAAGTGGGATCCGAACAATTCCAAGGACAATTCCCAGTCGGGTTACACGGGATCGGTGTTTATTGACGGCTTGAAGATGGATGGAACCCTCCTGTGGCGTATTGACCTCGGCAAGAATATCCGTGCCGGCGCCCATTACACCCAGTTCATGGTCTACGACCTGGATGGCGACGGTATTGCCGAAATCGTGATGAAAACTTCCGACGGCACTGTCGACGGCAAGGGCAAGGTCATTGGCGACGGTTCCAAGGATTACCGCTCCTCTTCGGGAACGATCATGACCGGTAACGAGTTCCTGACGGTGTTCAAGGGAAATACCGGCGAGGCTGTCCATACGATTAATTACTGGCCTGCCCGTGGAAAGATTTCGGGTGACAACTACGGCAACCGTGACAACCGCATGCTGGCGGCGATTGCCTACCTGGACGGGGTCCATCCGAGTGTCATCATGAGCCGCGGTTACTATACCGAATTCTTTGTGGCCGCCTACGATTTTGACGGCAAGGAACTCAAGACCCGCTGGCAGCACAGTTCCGACAAGGCTGGTCAGGGACTTTATGGCGAAGGTAACCACAACCTTTCCGTTGGCGACCTGGATGGCGACGGTTTTGACGAAATCGTTATGGGGGCTGCCGCACTCAATCATGACGGTACGCTCCGTTACCGTACTGGCTTTGGCCATGGCGATGCGATGCATCTTTCTGATATGGATCCTGACCATCCGGGTTTGGAAGTCTACGATGTTCACGAAGAAAAGCAGAATGCGTATAGTGAAGAATTCCGCGACAAGGATGGCAAGGTCATCTGGGGAACGACTCAGACCCAGGCTGGAAATGTGGACAATGGCCGTGGTATGGCTGCCGATGTTGATTCCACGAATCGCGGCTTCGAAATGTGGTCGGGTACCAGTGGTGGAATGCGTACCGTGAAGGGGACTCTTTTGCATGAGACTAAGCCCTCGGTCAATTTCCGCATTTACTTTGATGGTGACTTACAGGATGAACTGCTGGATGCTACAGGCAGTGGCGGCAGCGGAGGAAAGATTGAAAAGTGGAATTCTGGCAAGAAGACGGTCGATCGCTACTTCAGCTTCTATGAAGTGAATAGCTCGACTCTGAACAACTACACCAAGGCGAATCCCTGCATTGTGGCGGACCTGTTTGGCGACTGGCGCGAAGAATTCATTGCGCGTTCCAGCACGGATCCTTCGACGATTACGATTTTCCAGACTCCCGTGACGACTCCGCACAGGCTCTACACGCTGATGCATGACCCGCAATACCGCGTGAGTGTCGCTTGGCAGAATGTTGCCTATAACCAGCCGCCCCACGCGAGCTATTACCTGCCCGACATGGTGAAGAATCTGAAGAAACCCGACATTTACATGCTTGGTACCGAAGGTGTCGCGGGCCTCGCTCCTTCTATTTCGAAGGTGGGCGATGGGCTTGAAAACCAGGGAATCCTGCTGGGTAATGCAATCGAGAGCTTCGGCTACAAGTTTATCGGCTGCGACGGCGTGAAGGTGACTGGACTCCCGAAGGGCGTGACCGCGAAGGTAGAGGGTTCGACCGTGACCATTTCTGGAACTCCGACGGAAGCGGGCGTATTTGCCTACACCATTGTAACCGAAGGTGGTGAGGGTGATGCCGCGTCTGCGAAGGGTGTGCTCTCTGTTGCTGCTCCGGGAAATGCTGAAGAGGTTGCGACGAAGAAGGAGGCCTCCAAGGTCGATGCTTCTACGCCGGATGCGGGAATTGGCTGGTCCGAGACGACCAATACGGGCTTTGTCGAGAAGGGATACTTCAACTTCGACAATTCCACCGCAAGCTACGGGACATGGAACCTGCATTCCGAATATACTGCTTCTACCACCATCAGCATCCGCTTTGCAAACGGTGGCAGTGCCGCACGCGATATGGAACTTGTGGTGAACGGAGTCAAGGTAGGGACAGTCTCTATGGATGCGACCGGCGGCTGGACGACTTGGCTTACGACCGATGCGAAGATTGATTTGGCAAAGGGACTCAATACGATTACGCTCAAGTCGACGACTGCCGATGGTGGCGCGAACGTGGATGTGTTCTACTTCGATATCGAGGGCGTAAGCGCCTATGTGGGCCAGGTCGACGAGCAGACCACGATAAAGCCTGTTGCTACACCTGTGCATGGCGTGGTGTTCAACCCCGCGACCGGTGTGTTGTTCACCCCGAAGGCGGGACTTGCGGAAGTTTACTTCTACGACATGTCCGGTGCGATGCGCCTGGGTATCTCGAAGAATGTCCCTGCGGGCTCTACAGCGATGGCGCTTGGCCAAGAACTGCTCCCGAAGGGCATGTACGTGGTGAAGGTGAAACTTGACGGCAAGCTTGTCGCCGCAACGAGGATGGTGAAGTAATGGGAGCTTTCTCTAAAATCTGGCAGGGTGCAGTAATCGCCTCGATGCTTGCCGCTCCCGCGGTGCTTGCGAAAGTGACCATCTACATGTGTGGCGACTCCACCATGCAGGACTGGAACGAAGGCTACTATCCCAAGCAGGGGCAGGGCCAGGATTTCCATTTCTGGTTCGACCCGACCAAGGCGGCGGTGGTGAACCGTGGCCAGGGTGGCATGTCGCTCGGTGGCGGTGGTAAGGCCAAGGATGGCAGCACTGCTGTCGGTTATTACGACATGTTCTTCAAGAAGGGCTGCTCTGCCGGTAACTGCATTGCCGAAAAGCTTCAGGCAGGCGATTACGTCGTAATCCAGTTCGGAATCAATGACGTGAACTACAGTACCGAGGATTTCTTCGCTTCCAACATGAAGAAGATGGTGAGCGATGTCCGCGCGAAGGGGGCATACCCGATTATCATGAGCCCGATTCGCCGCCTGTATTACGATTCCCCGACGCAGATTCATAACAGCTACCGCGGTTATCCGGCGCTCAACAAGAGCCTCGCCGAAGAACTCAACGTGCCGTTTATCGACATGAGCGAGATGGTCGCGAACTACATGATTTCGGTGGGCGAGCAGTATGCGGCTCAGTTCATCTTCAACTATGCGACCACGGCTGAATACAGCAATCTTGGCAGTGACCAGACGGACCAGGTGCACTTGCAGATGAACGGTGCGAACGCTTTCGGGCGTATCATTACCGAACAGATGCGTGCGCATACGGACCCGATTGTGAAAAAGCTCGGGGACTACATGGCTCCCATGTACCAGGTCGATGTCAAGGTGAGCCCCGAAGGTGCTGCCGATGCGACGTCCCTCGGTGCGTATTACCCGCAGGGAATGACCGTGATGCTCAAGACCATGCCGAAGAGCGGCAAGAAATTCCTCGGCTGGTACGACGGCAACGGCAACAAGGTGGGGGCACCGAGCCGCTCCAATGTGAAGTCTCCCTACATCCATACGTTCGTGATGGGCTCTGCCGCAACGCAATATACTGCGGTTTATGAGGGCGGTACGGCGCAGAAGTATACCGGTGACGGCAAGGCGTTGACGGCGTTCCCGACGACGACTCCGAAGAGCCTTGCCGATGTGACGTTCGTTCCGTTTACTCCGATTGAAGGTACCGAGCAGATTGATGTCGAGGTCGACAAGAACATCAAGAAGTTCTTCGATGCCTATAGCCCCGATACGGGCGTCGGCTACAAGGAAAACAACTGGACCGGCTTTATGGGCGATGGCTTCTTCAATCTCGAAAACTCGCAGACATCTTTCGCTTCTTACAAGGTCAAGTTCCCGGCGGCGGGTTACGTGACTCTTGCCGTGCGCTACGCCAATGGCGGAAATACGGACCGCATGTTCAATGCCTATCTGGACCACGACTACCTCGTGAGTGCGCCGCCTACGGGTGCCTGGGACAAGTGGGATACGGCCTACGTGGTGATGGATGCCCCGCAGGGTGAAACGGAACTCAAGATTATGTCGCTTACGAGTGACGGCGCGCCGAACATAGATGCCTTCGGGTTCAGCCTTGCAGGCGTTTGCCGCGTGAGTGAGGGCTGCCCCGAAGTTCAGGATTCGACTAAGGATACGACTGATACGTCGACGACGGTTCTGCGCGGCGTGGCCGCAAAAGCGGGTGTACAACTCCGTGGCAGCGTACTCTCTCTGGTGCGTGATGCCGACGTGAGCGTGTTTGACATGCGTGGCCGCCTGGTAATGCGCAAGACCGCTTCTGCGGGCGAAATGAATTTGTCCGAAACTGTGCGCACGGCGGGGCTTTATCGCGTCGTTGTCCGCTCGGGTAGCGAAAAGTTCAACGCAAATTGGGTCAAGGTGAGGTAGATATGAAGGGAGTGTTTAAATTCCTCATCGCCGCTGCCGTGTTCGCGGGTGTCGCCGTGAGCGATTCTACGAGTTTCAAGGTTCACGTGATTGGCGACTCTACGGTCTGTAACTACAAGGATAGCGCCTACCCGCAAACGGGCTGGGGGCAGATCCTGGGGAGCTTCTTTGACGGTTCCCGCGTTCAGGTGGTGAACTACGCTATCGGCGGTCGCAGTTCCAAGACGTTCGTGCAGGAAGGCCGCCTGGACGAGGTCAAGAAGAATCTCCAGAAGGGCGATATCATGATGGTCCAGTTCGGGCATAATGACCGCTATTTTGGAAGCAAAGCTCGCGAGGTCCCCTTTGATTCGCTTGGCTACTGGCTACAGCAGTATGCCGATGTGGCTAAAGGTGCGGGCGTTACCCTGGTGTACGTGACCCCGATGAACATGAATATGGGGGCCAACGGTCGCAATATCTTTACAGAATACAACGTTGTCGGCAAGATGGAAGAACTCGCCAAGAAAAACGGCGCCGTCTATGTGAACCTGAATGCCAAATCCTACAACGCCTACAGCAAGAGCTGGGACCCGGCGTATGTTTCCCGCTACCAGTTCAAGATGTTCCTGGCAGGGGAATACCCGAATTACCCGGATGGTGTCACTAACGATGGAACGACACATTTCCAGGAATCGGGCTCTATTGCTCACTGCCAGTGGATTGCCGAGGAACTAGAAAGCGCCCTGAAAAATGAATCGTACATCTCTGCCGACAACAAGGCGAATTTGACACAGCTTGTGTCTGCCCTCAAGCCGCGCTACGCATTTACGGTCAAGGCGAATATTTCGAACAGCAAGGGCCTCATTACGCATAACCAGCAACTCCCTGGTGGCGCTCCGCTTACTTTGCATGTAAGCCCAGGTAGCTTTGGCAAGAAGTTCGTTGGCTGGTACGATGACGACTGCAATAAGCTTTCTGCCGATTCGAACTACTACGGGAAAAAGACCCTCTACCGAGCTGCGACCTATACGGCTGTCTTTGACGGAGGGCCCGCCTGCCAGCCGACTTCGCACGGCGAAGAAAATTCTCTCGATAGCCCGACCTCTTCCAGCTCCGCTGGGCCTGAATCGTCGAGTTCGTTTGACCCGAAAATTTGTTTTGACGGTGTTGCCGACGAAGCCTGGCCTTCTCCGATTGACATGGCTAACCCCGAAGTGGGTGATGGCTGGACCGAGGCGAACCACGAAGGCTATACGGGCCTGGGCTTCTTCAACTTTGACAATTCGGCCTACAGCACGGCTACTTACAATGTGACCTCGGACCAGTCTGCATCGAACGCCCGCGTAATGATTCGCTACTCGTTCGTAGGTAATTCTGATCGAGACATGAAGGTGACTGTCGATAACGGTGAGTACGACGTGACTTTCAAATCGACCGAAAGCTGGGACAAGTGGGATACCGCTTATGTCGAGGACGTTTGGGTGGATGCGCTTGACTTTAAGGTGAAACTTGCCTCTGCCTCGGCAGATGGCGGACCTAATATCGACATGATTGCCTTCGACATCAAGGGCGTGTACCGCACCGGATGCAGCCCTGCGAAGGTGAAGGGCGATGTAGAATCGTCTTCGAGTGGAACGGATGCGATTGTGAAACGTCCGACGGATGTTCCTGCGGTTCGCGATGGCCGTCGCTTCAACGCTCTCGGGCGTGTGGTTCCCGGCACGAACTCGCATTCCAGGCTCCCGAAGGGCCGTTATTACAATCGCTGATTTTGGGTGAGCCGGTGCAATCTTTGCGCCTGCTCACACTTTTATAGATTGTTGACTTTTTTATGCTGCGAAGTGTGGACTTTTTGTTATATTTAGGGTGAAATGATTAATCTTTTTGAGTATCTGAACTATCGCGAATTTTTGCGCGACGCTTACGAGGAACGCCATGCGGGTGATTGGCGCTTTAGCCATCGCTATATTGCAGAGCGCGCCGGTTTTGACGCGTCTATGTTCAACAAGATTTTGCAGGGCAAGCGCAACCTGACTGCCCGGCTTGTTTCTGTTTTTGCTGATATCTTTTGTAACGACGAACGCGAAAAGGCTTATTTTGCCGACATGGTCGCCTTCAACCAGGCGAAGACCCACACTGAAAGCAGGCAGTATCTTGAAAAGCTTGTCGCCACGAAGGAATGCAAGGTCGAGAACGTGGCGAAAGACCAGTTCGAATACTTTGACCACTGGTACCATGCGGTAGTCCGCGAACTTGTGACTTTCTACCCGTACGTGGGCGACGATGCTGCCCTCGGGCTCATGGTGCGCCCGCCGATTACGGGTTCGCAGGTGCGTTCCTCCATTGCACTTCTCGAACGCCTCTCGATGATCAAGAAGAATCCCGAGACGGGTTTCTACGAGCAGACGCAGGGCCTGATTTCGAGCGGTTCGGAATCGTACAGCACGGCGGTGAATTCGTATATCCAGCAGAACCTGAACGTGGCGCAAGATGCGATGGACCGCTTTGACCGCGGCGAACGCAACCTTTCGACGCTTGCCTTTGCGTGCAACGAGGATACCTACAAGGAACTGGTCGAGATGGTTCGCCGCTTCCGCAGGGAAATCCTCGCGAAGGTGGCGCAATGCGAAAAGCCCAATCGCGTGTTCCAGCTGGGGATGCAACTTTTCCCGCTGTCGGACCCGTATCCGCCGCCGCAGCGCCGAGGGCGCAAGCGCCGCATACGCGGGCTCGAGATGAACGAGGGTGTGGAGCCTTCTGCGGAAAAATCTGGGGAGGGTGAACAATGAGTAAGGTGTGTGGAATGAAATGGTGCATGCCCGTTGCGGCGGCTGCGCTGCTCGCCTTTACGGCGTGCAGCAACGACGGCAAGGTTGCCGGCGGTACCGAGGCGGAATCGACAATCGCCCTGCAGGTGCAACTCGCCGACGGGTCTCCCGCGGGCCTTTCGCGCGTGCGTATGCTCCCGAACGATTACCTGAGCGATGGCGCCTCTGGTGCGGCATGGGTGGAATCGGACGAGGCTGGCTTTGTGGAAATTGTGGCCGAACCGGGGAAGTATGCGCTGGAAGTCCGCAACGTGCGCGATTCCAGGGCCTCGGGTGCGGTCCTTAACCTCACTCTCGATACGAACGCGGCAAGGTCGGAAACCGTCAAGCTGGGTGAACTTTCGACAATCGAGGGGTACGTTTTCCTCGGGGAAGAATCTCCCGTGATTCGCGTGATGGGGCTTGACCGCTACGTGGTTCCCGATAGTACCGGGCATTTCGTGATCGACTCGCTCCCGGTGGGGGCATTCGATGTGCATGTGACCGATGCTGCCGAAAAGAATTCGGCTACGCTCAGTTTCGTGCCGGGCGATACTTTGTATGTAGATTGCACGGATCCCGAATCCGAAATAAAGGTGTTCAAGAATCGTGAACCGGTAGCGAGCAAGTATCCCGAGAAGGACTGGAGCGAACACGATGCGCTGCTAGCCCAGATGGAGGGCTATGCTGTCGGTACTCTGGGTGCTGCGGGTGTTACCGATACCCTGGGCAACATCTCTAGGGCGGAAGGCGAAATCTGCATCGTCACCACGACGGAAGACTACCTGATTGTCGAGGACACGACGGAGGTGGATTCTGCGGGCAATGCGAAAACTTCGGCCGTAATCGCTCCGGGTTCTCTCCGTGACTGTGCCTATCGCGAAGGCCCCACGTGGATTCTTTTCGAGAAGAGCGGTACGTATAACTTGCAGTCTCCGCTCCGCCTCAAGAACGACAAGACCTTTGATGGTCGCGGGCGCGACGTGCGCTTTGCTGGCATGGGAATCCTTACCGAAACATCGAGCAACCTGATTTTCGAAAACATCACTTTTACGGCTCCCGCGATAACCGTGCTCGATACCAGCTCGCGCAGGGCGCTCTCGATTCACAACCGTTCGCATCACGTGTGGGTGGACCACTGCACCTTCGAGGAATACCCGCTGGTGGAACTCGACGTGAAGCGCGGCTCGCACAACGTGACCATATCCTGGTCGCGCTTCGAAAACGCACAGACGGGTGTGCTCTTCGGGCTTTCGGGCGATATCATCAAGGATACCGCACAGAGCCTGACAGTGCATCACAGCTACTTTGCGGGCCTGAGCCGAGATGGCGTTCTATCGCATGGCGGTGTGCTCCATGCCTACAGCAACTTCTTCGATGGTGTCGAGTTGTCTGGTGTGGTCTGTTCTGATTCTGCACGCTGCCTTGTCGAATCCAACGTTTTCAATAACGAGATGGCCGTGACGCTTTACCGCTGGTATAACGAGGACGACTCTCCAGTAGATTCGACGGCCGGCTTTGTTGCGATGAAGGATAACCTGTTCACGGCAGGAGGCAAGTCCGTTGATGGCGATGCTCTCGGCTACAAGCCCGATTACGAGTACAGCGTCGATTTCGCCGATGCGGATAATGCATGGATTATCCGGACCGATAGCGGAGCCCAATAATTTATTATTATTGCGTGTAGAACGCTTTAATAAGGAAATTTCATGAAGGGTCTATCCGCTATTCTGGCCTTGGGCCTTGCTGTTTCAGCTTCGTATGGTGCGGAACGTTACAAGGACCGCATGTTCGATGTGGATGTGGAAAGCGATGTCGTTTATGCGACGGACGTGAACCACCTGAGTTTGCTTAGCCCGCTTTCTACGATGATGACGCAGCTTATGGGGCAGGGGCGCACTGTTTACCTGTACGAAAGTGAGACGGACATGGCGCCTATCGACCTGCACATGGATATCTATACCCCCAAGGGCGATACCGAAAAGAAGCGCGCCGCGGTGCTTGTGATGCATGGGGGCGCGTTTGCCGCCGGTTCCAAGGACGATATGGAACAGCAGTCGGTGACGTACTGCGATTCGCTTGCCGCCCGCGGGTTTGTCGCTATTGCGGTGCAGTACCGCCTGGGCATTACGGCTACGCTCGAAGAAAAGGTGCTCACCATCGATAGTCTGAACTTCTCGCGTACCGTTTATCGTGGAATCCAGGATGTACGTGCGGCAGTTCGCTACGTGCGTTCCAAGGCATCTGACTTGGGGATAGACAAGGACCGCGTTTACCTGCTGGGCAACAGCGCGGGTGCGATTCTTGCCCTCGAGAACATCTACATGGACAAGCCTTCCGAGGTTCCTGCCGTTGCACACGACGCTCCGGACCTGGGCGAACTAGACATTTACGGCGTGCAGGGCGAAAGTTCGCAGGCGAATGCGGCTGTTGCCTTGTGGGGTGGCGTTCACGACCCCTCCATTATCGGAGAAACTGCATCTCCGGTCCTTCTCGTTCATGGGACTGCCGACAGCACCGTGCTGTTCAAGACGGGGCGGCCTCTCGGGAATCTCGCGAATACGCTGGGCGTGAACATGATGATGCTCAAGCTTGCGGGAATCAACTCCATAAGTATCAATACGCCCACGCTTTACGGGAGTTTTGTTGTGGATTCCGTGCTCAAGGCGAAGGACGTGGAACACGAGACGTATTTTGTCGACGACATGCCGCATGAGTTCTATGACGAGGACGGCTACGGCGTGAAGGTACGCGAGAAGGTTTTCTCTTTCCTTTACGGCCTGACCCAGAAGCCTGCCTCTACGAAGGTTCTTGCTGTTGCTACGGCCCGCCCGTCGCAGGTACGCATGGGCGAGGGCAACATGAACTTTACGGTGGCATCGGGTTCGAACCTGCCTTATGCCGTTATGGACCTGCGTGGTCGTACGGTCATGAGCGGTCGCGTGTCACAGGGTGAGGTTGTCGGCTTTGAAACCCTTGAACGTGGTGTGTACGTGCTCCGCGTGAAGGGCGAGCGCCCGCTTCGCTTCGGTTTGGCGAAATAGTTTTGAAATAACATTGAAAATTGCTATATTTGGCGCGTACAAATCAAGGAGTAGCTAAATGCTCAAATCTACACTGCAACAGACCGATCCGGAAATCTACAACATCATCCAGGAAGAAGCCGAACGCCAGGAATATGGCATCGAACTCATCGCTTCCGAAAACTACACCTCCAAGGCCGTCATGGAAGCCATGGGTTCTGTGCTGACCAACAAGTACAGTGAAGGTTACGTGGGCAAGCGCTACTACGGTGGTAACGAGGTCATCGACAAGATGGAAGCCCTCGCCATTGAACGCTGCAAGAAGCTCTTTGGTTGCGACCACGTGAACATCCAGCCGCTGTCCGGTTCTCCGGCCAACGCCGCCGTGTACTTCGCCGTCCTCAAACCGGGCGACAAGGTCCTCGGCCTCAAGCTCGACCACGGTGGACACCTTTCTCACGGCCATCCGGTGAACTTCTCCGGCATGCTCTACAACTTCGTGCAGTACGAAGTCGATAAGGAAACTGGCCGCATCGACATGGACAAGGTCCGCGAAATCGCCCTCCGCGAAAAGCCGAAGATGATCCTTGCCGGTTTCTCTGCCTACAGCCGTAACCTCGACTGGAAGCGTTTCAAGGAAATCGCCGACGAAGTGGGCGCCCTCACCATGGCCGACATTTCTCACATTGCCGGTCTCATTGCTGGTAAGGCTATCGAATCTCCGGTGCCGTATTTCGACATCGTGACGACCACCACCCACAAGACTCTCCGTGGCCCGCGTTCCGCTATCATCATGTGCAAGGACCGCACCATCCAGAAGATGGTGAAGGGCGAACTCAAGGAAGTTT
>FLNZ01003249.1_pt1 | contig 27184 bp, 25 predicted proteins | sample 1140391 | NCBI WGS metagenome assembly FLNZ01 (sample SAMEA3878171, study PRJEB12797) | bioreactor metagenome | biome: Moose rumen | place: Sweden | collected 2011-10 | reverse complement strand
AAAAAACCATATCTTCAGGAACTTTTCTGCTGAAAATCAATCGTTTAATTTTTCAGAGTTCAAAAGTGGCGAAAACAGGAGCTCACGATGGGCAAACGCCGAATCGCTCTCTGACATACCGGGACAGACGGATATATTTCGGAGGAAAGGCTGAAGTCCTTTCTGCCCTTTTCATGTTTGTGATGCAAATTTCGCACGAAAAGTACGAAAAGTGCGGGATATTAAAAGAATGTAATATCTTTGCATCGCTGAACCTTAAAAAGGATAAGAATCATGGAAAAAAGGAAATTCAAGAACAGAAGGGAGCAGATGGAGGACTATGCCAGAAGAATGGGATGGGGACCGCTTACAGAAGAGGACAAGATTGCTCTCGACGACATCGTAAGAATGGTGACAAAGCCAACAAAAGGCATGTACATCAGCAACCGAAGGAAAACAATTATAAGGTGAAAAATGACATTTACTGAACTCTGTTAAACAGCAGCGTCTGCGTGAGGCTTCGCGTGGCGAGGTAGGCAAGGAAGGCGAGCCAAAGGGCATGGTTGCCGCAACCAGAGCCTAAGAGAAACCACAACGAAAAGAAGATGATGGCCGCCACGAACATGGAGAGGAACATCCAGCGCGTGGCGGTCATTCCTATATATACGCCGTCCCAAATGAAGGCTGGAAGGGCAACAAGGGGCACAGCAATGAGCCAAGGCAGATAGGGACGGGCGGTTTGAAGCACCTCCGCCTGATTGGTGAGCAGGGAGAGGAGCCACGTGCCGCAAGTGGCATAGAGGAGGGTGAAGACAAGGGCAAGACCAAAGCCCCAACGAAAAAGGCTGTGCACCATAGCGAGAAGCCCCACACGGTCGCCACGCCCGACGCATTCGCCACTCAGTGCCTCGGCAGCGTTGGCAAGGCCGTCAGTGAAGTAGGAATAGACGATGAAGAACTGCATCAGCAGGGCATTGGCATCGAGGAAGAGGCTGCCCATCCGACTGCCTGCCGAAGTGAAATAGACGGTGACCGCCACGAGACAGAGCGTGCGGAAGAATATGTAAACATACACAGAGGACGCAGAAAACATAGAGGACACAGAGCCTTTCCCCAATCTTTCTCTGTGCGCTCCGTCTTCTCTGCGTACTCTGTGGGCTGCGAACAAGCAGCCACCATACAAACCCACGACGGTACCGAGTGCCACGCCTGAAACGCCCATCCCAAAGACGAAAACGAAGACGGTGGTGCAAAGGATGTTGAGCAGGTTCTGGAGGATGGCCATCCACATCGGCGTGCGGGTGTCCTGCATGCCGATGAACCACCCCGTAAGACTATAACTGGCCAGCATGGCGGGAGCACCCCAGATGCAGACGCGGAAGTACGTCGCGGCATGGCGGGCGACCTCTGCCTCGGGTGCCATCAGCCACAGGGAGACGCGCAGAAGAGGTGTTTGCAGGACGAGCAGGGTGAGGGCAATCACGAAACCCCAAAGGAGGCTGTTCCACAGAGCGTCACGCTCAGCCTTGCCGTCCCCTGCCCCATGCGCCTGAGAGACGATGCCCGTCGTGCCCATGCGTAGGAATCCCAGCAGCCAATAGACCATGTTGAAGATGGTGGTGCCGATGGCGACGGCTCCGATATAGGAAGCCGCCCCCATGTGGCCGACGATGGCTGTATCCACCAAGCCAAGTAGAGGCACCGTGATGTTTGTCACCACGGAGGGCAGAGCCAGTTGAAGTATCTTAGAATTCACAACCTCAAAACGCTTACGCTACGAAAGCATGTGCCCCCTTACCTTGGGGAATGGCTGGGGAGAGGCGGTATCAGCGCACCTGCAGGCGCTGTCCCACACGAGGCGCATAGTCACTGGGAATCATGTTCATCTTGTAGAGGCTGGAAAGACGAATGCCGTAGTGTTGGGCAATGTCGTGGAGCGACTCGCCGTCCTGGATGATGTGCTGGTGACCCTGCAGGGCAGCATCGGCTTGGTCGCGCTTCTTCTGCATGAAGATAATGTCGCCAGGACACACCTCATAGTCAGTGGGCAGTTCATTATAGCGGCATAAACGGCGCTTGCGTACACCCGTCATCACGGATATGTAGTCAAGGTCGTCACCTGGTTGCGCCACGATGTAGAAATTGCCGTTGCATGTGCGAACGGGATGCTGGGCATAGAAGAGTTGTTGGGCGCGTTCCTTGTAGCTGACAAGCTCCACATTGGCAGCCTGTGTCTGCACGGCGGTTGCCTGAGTTTGCGTCTGCACGGAGTTTGTCTGCTGCCCAATGGTCTGATTGGCAGCAGGCAGAGTGCCAGTCACATACTGCTGCAAGCCGTAGCGTTCAACAATGCTGACAAGTTTCTCAGCATAAGTGGGGCTGGTGGCATAGCCGCATTGCTTCAGGCCTTGCGCCCAGCCGACATAGTCAGTGACGGGTATCTGGAAGAGACTGGCATAGCGTGGTTTCTTCAGAAATTGGGAATGGTCCTCGTAACTTTCTTCTACATTATTATATTTACGGAAACGCTCGTTCTTGCGGTCGTCGTGCTTCACTACGAAAGGTCCTGACCACCCCGTGCCCACTTTGATGCCAAAGTGGTTGTTGGCTTGTGTGGCCAATTCACTTCGCCCTGCAGCACTTTCGAGCAAGCCCTGGGCAAGGGTGATGCTGGCAGGTACGCCATACTTCTGCATCTGTGCCTGAGCCAACCCCTTGTATTGCTCAATGTATGCCCAATAAGCCACATTCCCGGAGGATTGAGCATTTGATGTGAGTAGCGAGACGTGAGAGATGAGAAAAAACAGGAGAAGTGTGATGCGTTTCATACGAAATATGGGTTAGTTGTCAGGATTATCATATTAGTTCACGGCACAAAGATAACAATTTTTCACTTTTCACTTTTCACTTTTCACTTAATTTTGTACATTTGTGCACAAAATAGCGTCACATCATGGAAAAATACGAGATTAAGAGCCAGGTTTGCGTCTTCCAAGACAGCGAACTCAGCACCCAGGACCGCGAACTCGTGGAAGCAGCCAAGCGAGCCACAGAGAATAGTTATTCCCCATACTCCGAATTTAAGGTAGGGGCGGCACTGCGACTCCGGAATGGCGTTATCGTCACGGGCAGCAATCAGGAGAATGCCTCTTATCCATTGGGGTTGTGTGCCGAGCGGACGGCCATCTTCCACGCCCAGCACATGTATCCCGACCAACCTATAACGGCTCTGGCCATCGCCGCCTTTGCCAATGGGCACTTCTATCCCGAACCCATCTCGCCCTGTGGCGCATGCCGACAGGTGATGCTGGAGGTGGAAGACCGCTACCAGCAACCCATGCGCGTGCTGCTCTACGGTGCTGGCGGCATACATGTCGTCGAGACGGTGAAAGACCTGCTTCCCTTCCAATTCATTAGCGAATCACTGAAGAAATGATAACAGTATCCAACCTTGCCATACAGTTTGGCAAACAAGTTCTTTACAAAGACGTAAATATCAAATTCACGCCCGGCAACATCTATGGAGTAATCGGAGCCAACGGTGCGGGCAAATCGACCCTGCTGCGAGCCATCAGCGGTGAACTGGAACCCAACAAGGGTACCATTGAACTGGGACCTGGCGAGCGTCTGAGTGTGCTCTCGCAGGATCACTTCCAATACGATCAGGAAACGGTGCTGAACACCGTGCTGATGGGACACACCACGATGTGGAATGTGATGAAGGAGCGCGAAGCCCTGTATGCAAAGACAGACTTCTCGGACGAAGACGGCATCCGTGTGGCTGAGTTGGAGGACAAGTTTGCCGAGATGGGTGGCTACACGGCAGAAAGCGACGCCGCCGCCCTGCTCTCTGGCTTGGGTGTCAAGGAGGCCAAGCACTACCAGCTGATGGGCGAACTCTCGGGTAAGGAGAAGGTGCGCGTCATGCTGGCCAAGGCACTGTTCGGCAACCCCGACAACCTGCTCCTCGACGAGCCCACCAACGACCTCGACCTCGACACCGTGCAATGGTTGGAGCAGTATCTTTCGGAGTTTGAACAGACGGTGCTCGTGGTCAGTCACGACCGCCACTTCCTCGATGCTGTCTGCACACACACTATCGACATCGACTTTGGTAAGGTGACACTCTTTGCCGGCAACTACTCGTTCTGGTACGAGTCCTCGCAGTTGGCCCTGCGTCAGGCTCAGAACCAAAAGGCAAAGGCTGAGGAAAAGCGTAAGGAATTGGAGGAATTCATCCGCCGTTTCTCTGCCAACGTGGCAAAGTCGAAGCAGACGACCTCGCGCAAGAAGATGCTGGAGAAACTGAACATCGAGGAAATCCGTCCCTCCACGCGCAAGTACCCTGGCATCATCTTCCAGATGGAGCGCGAGCCGGGCAACCAGATACTGGAAGTGCAAGACCTGAAAGCAGTCGCCGAGGACGGCACGCTGCTCTTCCAAAACGTCTCGTTCAACATCGAAAAGGGTCAGAAGGTGGTCTTCCTCAGCCACGACCCGCGCGCCATGACGGCCCTATTCGAAATCATCATGGGCAACCGCGAGGCTCAGGGCGGCACCTACTCATGGGGCATCACCATCACGCAGGCCTACCTGCCGCTGGACAACACCGCGTTCTTCCAGTCGGACAAGAATCTGGTCGACTGGCTCATGCAGTACGGCGAGGGCAACGAGGTATTCATGAAGGGCTACCTCGGCCGTATGCTATTCTCGGGCGAAGAGGTACTGAAGAAGGTCAGCGTGCTCAGCGGCGGCGAGAAGATGCGCTGCATGATTGCCCGTATGCAACTCAGGAACGCCAACTGCCTCGTGCTCGACACCCCCACCAACCACCTCGACCTCGAGAGCATACAGGCCTTCAACAACAACCTGAAACTCTTCCGGGGCAACATCCTCTTCGCCTCGCACGACCACGAGTTCATCCAGACCGTCGCCAACCGCATCATCGAACTCACGCCCAATGGCACCATCGACAAACTAATGGAGTACGACGACTACATCTCCAGTGACAACATCAAGGAGTTGAAAGCCCGGATGTACGGGGAAAATTGACCATTTACCATTTACCATTTTGAATTTTGAACATTGAGCATGACGCAATTATCTAAAGCGGAGCACGCTGCCCAGATGGAGGACATGAGGCGGTTCGACGAGCAGATGCCATGCGTGGGTATTTTCTGGTACGATGCCGGGGAACATCGCTTCTTCGGTGTCCACAAGCAGGAACTGACCCCAAAGATGGTGGAAGACGCAGCCGACAAGGGGATGCCTTTCATTAACTACCCCAAACTGCACCGCCAGATATGGGCTAAGGAGTACTTCCGTGCGCAAGCCCGCCACGAAGAAACCAAATTCAAGGGCGACTACACACAAGTACCCCGTGGCCGCGTGACATGGAACATCGACAAGTTCATCGTGCTCGTCGGCCAATGGGCCGCCCCCATACAAGAAGAACTTACCGAACTGATAGAGCAAGAGTTCTCCCTCCCCTACTTCGAGTTCGTTTATGATGAGCATTGGGACCTCGGCCACGGATGGTCGGGCGACATGAAATAACAAATTGCACTCAATGGCGGCTTCCTCCTCGGGAAGCCTTTTTGTTTCCGCACAACACAAGATGTTGAATCGCTGAATGCAAAAATGCAAAAATCATCACCACCTGAAAGAAATCTCGGCTATCCCTTTGCGCTTTCATGTTTATTTCCTAACTTTGTTCTCGTCTTGTAATGTGAGGCAAGTGTGCCATCAAATACAACGCAGGACACCTATTTACTGAAAAGCGACACTACGCTTGTTTTTGGACATTTGAACGTAGGAAACTCAAATCCCATTCAAAAGCATTGCAGACGTGACGTTACGGGTATGGTATATTGCCACCCGGAGTGTGCCGAGGGCATGGCCCTCAAGCACACTTTTGGGGTGTTTAAGATACTTATCTGTGGGGTATCACTCTGTTTGTTCCTTTGGGATGGCTTCCTACGGCCAAAATGTCGGGACATTCAGAAGTTGGTACCCCGTTTTTCATAACAGAACTTACAAAACTATCCATTGCAGGGTATCAAATGGAGTATACAACAAATACGATATGGACACGCCCTCAAGAATGCTTTGGATTGACAACATGAAAACAATCGGTATTTACTTCATCGTTTTAGGACATTTCTTTTCCGTTCACACGGCCTTTATCTATGTTTTCAACGTCCCTCTGTTTTTTATCATATCTGGTTTTTTATGCAAGCATGAGTCCAATAACCTTGAGCTCTGGAAAAAACTTTGGTGGAACCTTATTGTTCCCATGATTATCATATGTATTACCAACTCGCTCATCTCCACGATTCTCGAAATCCATTCTGGTTGTATTGACATGAATCGCATCATCAATTTCATACCAAGCATGATAATGGGTATGCACAGAAGCGTTGGTGTGTGTTGGTTTATTTATACGCTCATACTTATCAAGATTATTTACCAATTCACAAAAGGTTTTCCCATACAGATTCTCCTATTTGTTATACTTCTGTCTATTGCCTATGTCCTACATGAAACCGAGATTGGCACCATAAGCCTATTCCAAAAACCGAATTCCATCATCAATGTATGCACAGCATTTCCATTCTTTCTCATAGGTGCTTACCTTCGGTATGCAAAAGAATATCTGAACTCCGTTAAAAGTAAGTACATGCTGTTTACTATGTTTGCCATCGGAATGTTCTATCTCTATCTTAGTGGGCACTTTAATGGAGGAGATGTGTGGATGTTTATGTGCAAATATGGAAAAGACATTTTCTGGTTTTTAGTTGGCGGAATGGCAGGAACTCTCGCCGTTTATTCAATATCAAAAATGTTGAATTACAAAAGCCGGTGTATCGAACTCATCTCAGAAGGAACAATTATAATTCTCGGTTTCCATGTCCACTTCATCGGAATTATACGCCGACACATATCCGCAGAGCCCTCTATGATGGACTTCATATATGCTGCAATAATCGTAATACTGTTCATTCCTATAATATACATAATAGAAACGTATTTTCCGCTCATGATAGGGAAATACAGAGCCACGAAATTGCACATAAAAAGCATAGAATAACATCACAACAAATGTGAGTCAATCTTGGAACAGGCGGGCGTAAAAGGCGGCTTTCTTTTCTAATTTCAGGGGGTAGGCGCGGCTGGTGCTGGGCATACGCCACCAACGGAGGAGGCGACCACAGGCCTCTCCTTCGGAGTATTCACCAATCTTCGGCACCGAGAAACCCAACTGGCGCTGCAACTCCTCGCTGGCCTTGCCACCAGTGGTCACGATGTCGCGGCACCGGGGCATCCCTGCCAACAGGGCTCCGATGTCCGTCGGCTCCACTATCTCGAGGTGGTCGTCCGAGGCATTGTCCTTCAGCCGGCAAACACGAGTAGCTGTATCGTAGAAGCCCAAGCCCATTGCCTGGCAGAATTCCACGACGAGCTCCCTGTCGAAACGCTTTTCCCCCGCGACAACGAAATGCTGGGCATCCGCGAAATGTATCACCCCCATCACACGCCAGAAGTCGTTTATCCAGTTGGGGTAAAAGAACTCCATCGACCAACGCTCCCTCGGTGGCGGAAAACTACCGAGGAACAGGATGCGCCCGTCGGCGGGCAGAAAGGGTTGCAGGGGATGGGTTTCGAAGGTCATTTGCTAAAGGTTATTGGTTAAAGGTTATTGGTTAAAGACTTTTGTCCAACACTTGCTGGCACAAAGTTACAAAAAAATTGGTACTTACGCTCGGAAAATCACAAGCAAGTTTGGATTTTCGCTCGCTTAATCGTACCTTTAACCTGCGGTTTTAGGTACTCCCGCTCGGAAAACTACAAACAAGTTTGGATTTTCGCTCGCTTAATCGTACCTTTGCAGCACGCACTATAATACCATCATTATGAAAAAATCCATTCTCGGCCTCTTGGCCATCACATTATCATTGAGTTTGTCGGCACAGCAGATTTACGAATTTTCTGTCAAGGACGATACAGGACGCGACATCTCATTGGCAGAATATCGCGGCAAGGTGCTGCTCGTTGTAAATACAGCCACGCAATGTGGTTTCACACCTCAATACAAAGAATTAGAAGACCTCTACGAAAAATATCGTTCACAGGGCTTGGAAATCCTCGACTTCCCCTGCAACCAGTTTGGGCAGCAGGCTCCCGGTTCCATTCAGGAGATACGCCAATTCTGCACTAATAACTATAACGTCCAGTTCCCACAGTTCGACAAGATTGAGGTGAACGGCTCAGACGAGCATCCGCTCTATACTTACCTAAAGTCACAAAAGGGCTTTGAAGGGTTTGACCTCAACGACAAGACTGGCAAGTTTATGGATAATATGCTGCGCAAAAGCAACGAGGACTATGACAAATCGGCAGACATCAAATGGAATTTCACCAAGTTCCTTATTTCGCGCGATGGCCGTGTGCTGAAGCGCTACGAACCCACAGATAAGATATCCGACATCGTGGCAGACATTGAGATGGAGGTCAACCCTGTACTCTCCTGCATCATGGCACGCCGCTCCATCCGCAAGTATCTGGACAAGCCTGTAGAGCACGAGAAACTGGAACTCATCGCGCGCGCTGGCATTAACGCCCCCAGCGGCATGAACAGACAGCCATGGGCTGTACGCGTGGTGGAAGACCAGCAACTCATCCAAGACGTAACAGAGGTCTATAAACAGGAGAACCCCGAACAGGTGAAGCGCGACAAGGATTTTAAGAATATGTTCCGCAACGCCCCTAACCTTATCTGCGTCTGCACGCCCGAGGGTGGCCAGTTAGACGCAGGGCTGTTGGGTGAGAACATGATGCTTGCCGCCCAATCCTTAGGACTCGGCACCTGCTGTCTGGGGGGACCTGTACGCTTCCTTGTTTCCAACCCTAAGGCAAAATTCTTTGTTGACCGTCTCGACATTCCCGCAGGTTACCAACTTCTCTACATCCTGGCCGTGGGTTATCCTGACGAAAAGCCCAATGCCCGTCCGCGCGACGCTGAGAAAATAAAGTATATCAAATAATTGGGCAGAGAGGCAAGTAACATCGGCTTTGACTTGTAAAGAATTGCCGATGACCACGCTATAGCGGAAATAGGCGACAAAAACAAGCCACAGGAATGTGCACTCTCGATACGAGGATGCACATTCTTTTCTGTTTATACCTCATTTGGCATTATTTTTGTAATGGGAAAAAGCGTGAAATAATATATAACAAAATGAGTAAAGAAGAAAAGAAAATAGAAGAAGAACTGGTGGAGAATCCCGTCAGCGAGGAATCCACAGAATCTACGGAAGCAGCCGACAAGCAAGAAACCTCAGATACCACAGAGGAGACCGAAGAGGAAACCATAGAAGCCAAACTGGCCCTTGCTGAAGCACGCATCGCAGAGCTGGAGAAGGAACGTCTGTACAAGCAGGCGGAGTTTGACAACTACCGCAAACGCATCATCAAGGAGAAGGCCGACCTCATCCTGAACGGCGGCCGCAAGGTGTTGGAGGCCATGCTGCCCGTCATCGACGATCTGGAGCGCGCACTCTCCCATATCGGGAACACAGAGAGCGTAGAGAAGGCAGAGAGCACAGAGGATGCGCTCCGAGAGGGTGTGGACCTCATCTACAAGAAGTTCCTGAAGGTGATGGAGGCGCAGGGCGTGACGCAGATGAAGACGGAAGGTGCCGACTTCAACACCGACTTCCACGAGGCCGTCACGCAGTTCCCCGCCCCCAGCGACGAACTGAAGGGCAAGGTCATCGACTGCACAGAAAAGGGATATATGCTCAACGACACGGTATTGAGATACGCTAAAGTTGTTGTGGGCATCTAAACATAAGTTGAAAGTTGAAAATTGAAAATTGAAAGTTAAAAGTTGAAAGTTAGCCTTCGGCGAGACGGAGAGACTAAGCAACAAGTTTTCAGTATAACGATAATGGCGTAGCCAAAATTTTCAATTTTCAACTTTCAACTTTCAACTTTCAATTAATAGAATTATGGCAAAGCGTGATTACTACGAAGTGCTGGGCGTTAAGAAAGATGCCACGCAACAAGAGATAAAGGCCGCCTATAAGAAGATGGCCATCAAGTACCACCCTGACCGCAACCCCGGCAACAAGGAAGCCGAGGAGAAGTTCAAGGAGGCGGCTGAGGCATACGATGTGCTGCACGACGAACAGAAGCGTGCCCGCTACGACCAGTTCGGCCACGAAGGACTGAACGGCATGGGCGGCGGTTTCTCGGGCGGCGGCATGAACATGGACGACATATTCTCTATGTTCGGCGACATCTTCGGCGGACGCATGAACATGGGCGGAGGCGGCTTTGGCGGCTTCAGCGAATTCTTCACTGGCGGCGGTGGCGGTCGTGGCCAGCAGCAGGTGTATCGCGGCAGCGACCTTCGGCTGAAGGTGAGCCTGACACTGAACGAGGTGGCCACGGGCGTGACGAAGAAGTTCAAAGTCCGCAAGAACATCACCTGCAACCACTGCCACGGCTCGGGCAGCGAGGACGGACAGACGCAGACGTGCCCGACGTGCGGCGGCAAAGGCTATACCGTAAGGACAGTAAACTCGATGTTCGGACGTATGCAGACGCAACAAGCCTGCCCGACGTGCGGCGGCGAGGGCCACACTATAAAGAACAAGTGTACCCACTGCCACGGCGAAGGATTAGTGACGGGCGAGGAAGTCGTGGAGGTGAAGATACCTGCTGGCGTGGCCGACGGTATGGTGGTCACCGTATCAGGCAAGGGCAACGCGGGCAAGCACAACGGTGTGGCGGGCGACATACAGGTGTTCATCGAGGTGCAGCAGCACAAGGATTTTGTGCGCGAAGAGCAGAATCTTGTCTATAACCTGTTGCTCGACGTACCTACCGCCACATTGGGCGGCACGGTGGAGATTCCCACGCTCGACGGCAAGGCGCGCATCAAGATTGAACCCGGCACGCAACCCGGCAAGGTGGTGCGCCTGCGCGGCAAGGGTCTGCCAGCCGTACAGGGTTACGGCTACGGCATAGGCGACCTCATCGTACACATTAGTGTCTATATCCCCGAAACGCTTTCGCGCGACGAGAAGCAAGCGATGGAGCACTTTGCACAGAGCGACAACTTCCGTCCCTCGGAGTCGTGTCGCACAAAGATTTTCGAGAAGTTCAAGGCAATGTTTAGCTAAATTGAAAGTTGAAAGTTGAAAATTGAAAGTTTGCCTCTGGCTGTCCATGATAAGCAACAAGAGAGGCCGGGACTCAATAATTTTCAACTTTCAACTTTCAATTTTCAACTTAAGACAATGACCTACAAACAAACCATTGATTACCTCTTCAACGTAGCACCCCTGTTCCGGAACGTGGGGGGGGATGCCTATAAGGAGGGGCTGGCTAACACGCTGGCACTGGACAAGCACTTCGGTCATCCGCATACGGCGTACAAGACCATCCACGTGGGCGGCACGAACGGAAAGGGCAGCGTCAGCCACACGCTGGCGGCCATACTCCAGTCGGCTGGCTACAAGGTGGGACTCTATACAAGTCCCCACCTCGTGGACTTCCGCGAGCGCATCCGCGTCAATGGAGAGATGATTCCCGAGCAGCGCGTCATCGACTTTGTAGAACAGGAGCGGGCTTTCTTCGAACCGCTACATCCGTCGTTCTTCGAGTTGGTCACGACCTTGGCGTTCAAGCACTTCGAGGAACAGCGGGTGGACATCGCCGTCGTTGAGGTAGGCCTGGGCGGACGGCTCGACTGCACGAACATCATCACGCCGCTCCTGTCCATTATCACGAACATCAGTTTCGACCACACGCAATTCCTTGGCGACACGCTGGAGAAGATTGCACGCGAGAAGGCGGGCATCATCAAGCCAAAGATCCCCGTGGTGATTGGGGAGACGAACGGACACGACTGGGTGAGGAAAGTATTTGCGAAGAAAGCAAAGGAAGTGGGCGCCCCCATCACGTTTGCCGACGAAGAACCGCCCTACCCGCTTGATGTCGAACCTGAATTGAAGGGGCTTTGCCAAAAGAAGAACACCCAAACCATATTGGCGGCGGTGGACATAATTCAAAAATCAAAATGGTCAATGGGCAATGCACAATGTACAATTAAGCCTGCGGCCATCCGCGAGGGCTTTGCGCACGTGTGCGAACTGACAGGACTCATGGGTCGATGGCAGAAACTTCAGGAACGCCCCACCGTCATCTGCGACACAGGGCACAACGTCGGGGGACTTCAGTATATTGCAGAGCAACTGAAAGAAATTCACAATCGTGAATTGAGAATGGTCATCGGCATGGCGGGCGACAAGGACGTGCGCACCTCGCTGTCCTTGCTACCACAAGAAGCCACCTACTACTTCACTCAGGCATCCGTAAAACGAGCCATGAAGGCCGAGGAAATAGCCCTCATCGGCAAGGAACTGGGCTTGCAGAGCCCCATTGACGAGAACGGCAGACCTCGGTCCTACCCCACCGTCGCCGAAGCCTACCGCGCGGCACTGGCCGATGCCGGGGAGGACGCCCTCATTTTCGTGGGCGGCTCGTCGTTCGTCGTGGCCGACCTGCTACGCTGTCTGCGGAATAACGGGGAATAGTGGCAGGCACAACGAGATGCAGTGGCAGGCACAACGAGGTGCCGTGGCAGGCACAACAGGGAACAATGGCAGGCACAACAGGGAATAGTGGCAAGCGCAACGAGGTGCAGTGGCAGGCACAACAGGATGCAGCGGCCTCCGGTTCGCATCGCATTTGTGACACTGTGACTTTGTGACATTGTGACATTTAGGACATACCCATTCTCCACATCAGCACTCTCAAACCTATACTTATTATAATATATAATACATTATATATTATAATAAAATATTATATATTATAGTTTATAACCTTCTTTCGTAATTCTGTGCACAAGATTCACCTACGGCGCATGACAGGGTTCCCTAATGTCACAATGTCACAAAGTCACGAAGTCACAAAATGTCAATAAATGCGAATAAGGACTTATTTCGCTTTTTTTCCGCGGAATTATTTGCAGGGGTGAAAAGTTTTCCATAAATTTGTAGGCACAAGTGCTAACCTATTAAAACTAATTACTATGACCCCACAACACATCTCAGGCCTGAAGCGTGAAGACTTTCAGGCCGTGGTACAGGGCAAGGAGACCGACCTGTTCACCTTAGTAAACAATAATGGTATGGAAGTGGACATCACCAACTATGGTGGTGCTCTTGTGTCTATAATGGTACCCGACCGCGACGGCAACATCGGGAACGTCATTCAGGGGCACGACAACATCAAGGATGTAATCGAAAGCCCCGAACCCTTCCTCTCCACCCTCATCGGCCGCTACGGCAACCGCATCTGCAAGGGTAAGTTCACGATGAACGGCAAGGAGTACTCGCTGGCCATCAACAACGGCCCCAACTCCCTGCACGGAGGTCCTACGGGTGCCCATGCCCGCGTCTGGGATGCCGAGCAGGTGAACGAGCGCGAACTCGTGCTGCGCTACACCTTTGCCTATTACGAAGAGGGATTCCCCGGTGAAGTGAAGATGACGGTGCGCTACTCGCTGACCGACGACAACGAACTGGTCATCGACTATCGTGGCGTGACGAACAAGAAGACCATCGTCAACATGACCTCGCACGGCTACTTCTCGCTCTGCGGCATCCAGAATCCCACGCCAGAGGCCACGAACGTCGTGCTGCGCATCAATGCCGACTTCTACGTGCCCATCGACGATACCTCGATTCCTACGGGTGAAATTCGCCGCGTGGACGGCACTCCCTTCGACTTCCGCACCCCGAAACCCGTCGGTCAAGACATCGATGCCGACGACGAGCAGATTCGCAACGGTGCCGGCTATGACCACTGCTTCGTGCTGAACAAGCAGGAACCCGGTGAACTGACTCTGGCAGCCGAAATGACGGAGCCCGTCTCTGGGCGCACCATGGAGGTGTGGACAACGGAACCCGGCGTGCAGTTCTACAGCGACAACTGGGCCGACGGCTACGCCCTCCAGCACGGTGCTACGGCTCCCCGCCGCTCCGCCCTCTGCTTCGAGGCACAGCACTTCCCCGACTCACCCAACCGCCCGTACTTCCCCTCGGTGGTTCTGAAGCCAGGAGAGGTGTACACGCAAAAAACCATATATAAGTTCGGAGTTGAATAACCTTAAAAACAAAATAAACAGATATGAGTAAGCAAGAAAAAACTCAATGGGGTGCCATCATCGTGATGATTGCCCTGTTTGCCATGATTGCCTTCGTGACGAACCTGTGTTCACCTATGGGCGTCATCGTGAAAAACCAGTTCGGAACCACCAACTTCATGGCCATGATTGGTAACTATGGTAACTTTATGGCCTATCTGGTCATGGGTTTCCCCGCTGGCATCTGCATCCAGAAGTTCGGCTATAAGAAGACGGCCCTCATCGGCCTCTTGGTCGGCATCACTGGAATCATCGTGCAGTGGCTCAGCGGTTGGGGCGGCATGGCCGTCTATCTCATCGGTGCGCTGATTTCCGGTGCCTGCATGTGCATCCTGAACACCGTGGTGAACCCCATGCTGAACATCCTCGGAGGAGGCGGCAACAAGGGTAACCAACTCATCCAGACGGGTGGTGTGTTCAACAGTTCTGCCGCCGTGGCCGTGTACATCATCATGGGTGCCCTCATCGGCGATGCTGCAAAGGCAAAAATCAGCGATGCCACACCTGCCCTGATGATTGCGCTCGCCATCTTCGTGGTGGCCTTTATCGTCATCGCATTTACGAAAATCGAGGAACCCGAACAGCCCGAAGGCGGTCACCTGCTGGAGGACATCAAGGGTGCCATGCGCTTCCGTCATTTCGTGCTCGGCATTCTCGCCATCGGCCTCTATGGCGGAGTCGAGATGGGCATTCCCGGCTACATCCAGTTATATCTGACAACCGCAAAGGATGCTGCCACACCCGGCCTCGGCATGGATGCCGGATACGTGGGCACGCTGGCTGCCGTTTACTTCCTGCTGATGCTCGTCGGCCGTTTCATCGGAGCCTCTGTTGGCGGTAAAGTCAGCACTAAGGCCATGATTACCTTCGTAAGCACAACGGCTGTCATCCTGACTGCTCTGGGCATCTATCTGCCCACCGACATTGCCGTAAACGTTCCTGGTATCGACTACGTGCAGATGGCACTCGTTTGGGACAAGATTCCCGTCGGCATCTTCTGCTTCCTGCTCGTCGGCCTTTGCGCCAGCGTGATGTGGGGCGGTATCTTCAACCTTGCCGTTGAGGGTCTTGGCAAATACACCGCCATTGCTTCGGGTGCGTTTATGACCATGGTTTGTGGCTTCGCCATCATGGTGGGCATTCAGGGTCTTGTAGCCGACTGGACAGGTTCGTACCTCACCTCCTACTGGGTACCCCTGCTCTGCGCCGCTTACATCCTGTACTATGCCCTCTGGGGTAGCAAGAACGTGAACACGGACATCCCCGTGGAATAAAGTTGAAAATTGAAAGTTGAAAGTTGAAAGTTAGCCTACGGCGATGCTTGTCATCTTTCGGCTTTCAGTTTCAGCAAAGGACGAAAGAACTAAACATATTATAAACCATTGAATGTTGAAACGCGAAGTCAAAAACTTTCAACTTTCAACTTTCAACTTTCAACTAAAAAACTATGAAACTTACAATCGACGACGTAAGAAGTCGCTTCATCAAGCACTTCGACGGTAGCACAGGAAACGTGTATGCTTCTCCTGGCCGTATCAACCTCATCGGTGAGCACACCGACTACAACAACGGGTACGTATTCCCCGGAGCCGTTGAGCAGGGCATGATTGCCGAACTGAAGGCTAACGGCACCCGCAACGTGCGCGCCTACAGCATCGACCTGAAGGACAAGGTGGAGTTCTCGCTCGACGACGAAAAGGGACCTAACGCAAGTTGGGCACGCTACATCTACGGCGTTTGCCGCGAGATGATGGCTCTGGGCGTTCCCGTACAGGGCTTCAACACCGCCTTCGCCGGCGACGTGCCCCTTGGTGCAGGAATGTCCTCAAGTGCTGCCCTGGAGAGCACCTTTGCCTTCGCCCTGAACGATATGTTCGGCGACAACAAGATTGACCGCATGGAACTGGCCAAGGTGGGTCAGCGCACCGAACACAAGTACATCGGCTGCAACTGCGGCATCATGGATCAGGCCATCTCCTGCCTCGGCAAGGCCGGCCACCTCATGCGCATGGATTGCCGTTCGGGCGAAATCGCCTACTTCCCTTGGGAACCCAAGGGCTACAAGTTGATGCTCGTCAACTCCTGCGTGAAGCACGAACTGGCTGGCTCTCCCTACAACGAGCGTCGCCTCCAGTGCGAGCACGTGGCAAGCGTCATCAAGCAGCACCACCCAGAAGTGGACACCCTGCGCGATGCCAACATGGAGATGCTGGACGAGGTGAAGGCTGAAATCCCCGAAGTAGAGTACAAGCGTGCCCGCTACGTCATCGGCGAAATCGACCGCGTGCTGGCCGTCTGCGACGCACTGGAGAAGGGTGACTACGAACTCGTCGGCCAGAAGATGTACGAGACCCACTACGGCCTCTCGAAGGAGTACGAAGTATCGTGCGAGGAACTCGACTTCCTGAACGACGTGGCCAAGGAAGAGGGCGTAACCGGCTCCCGCATCATGGGTGGCGGCTTCGGCGGCTGCACCATCAACCTCGTAGCCGAGGAGATGTACGACCACTTCAAGGAGGTTGTCCAGAAGCGCTTCCTCGAGAAGTACGGCAAGAAGCCCATCGTCATCGACGTAGTCATCGGCCCTGGTGCACGCCGTCTGCTGTAATCACCATTGGCAACGACGACTGCTCCAACGGTTCCGACGTGAGCATCTACACTGCTTGCCACAGTACCGCTCCCCCAATACGCAACACCCGACGCGAATGGGCAGAACTTGTCTCCACAGGCAATGACGCATGGACAAGCAGCAGCGTAACCACATAAAAAAAAACAAAGCCCGCACCTTTTAGTGCGGACTTCGTTTTTTTATTTCAGTACGGTATAGGCTCTTATGCCTTTACACGACCAAGATAACTGCCGTCGCGGGTATCCACCTCGACTATCTCGCCCTCGTTGATGAAGAGGGGGACGCGAATCTCGGCACCCGTCTCCACCTTAGCAGGCTTGAGGGTGTTGGTAGCAGTATCGCCCTTCAAACCAGGCTCTGTCCAGGTAATCTGGAGGTGAACCTTGGCAGGCAGTTCGGCATAGAGCACTGTCTCAGTGCTGGCATCAGCCACAACCTCCACATTCTGTCCTTCCTTCATGAACTTCACACCCGTAATCTGGTCTTCGGGAATGTTAATCTGTTCGAAGGTCTCGTTATTCATAAAGATGTAGTCGCTACCCTCCTGATAGAGGTACTGATAGGGACGACGCTCAACGCGCACATCCTCGAGTTTCTCACCGATGTTGAAGCGGCGCTCGAGCACGTTGCCGCTGACTACGTCCTTCAGGGTGACGTTCATGATGGTGTTACCCTTTCCCGGCTTGCGGTGCAGGAAATCAATGCAGAAGTAGAGCTTGCCATCCATGCGGATGCAGGTGCCCTTCTTGATGTCTTGTGAATTAATCATAAGATGATGTATTTTATAGTTTTTAGTAGTTTATTGCCGATTTTCAGGCGCAAAGTTAAGAAAAAATTTGCAAGTATCAAAAAAAGTCCGTAATTTTGCAGCCCGTTAAACCATGATTATACCCAAAATAAGGTTTGAAACAAAATAAAAATACAAAATAGATATGAAAAGAACATTCCAACCCCACAACCGCCGTCGCAACAACAAGCACGGCTTTCGTCAGAGAATGGCTACCGCCAACGGTCGCCGCGTATTGGCTGCCCGTCGTGCCAAGGGTCGCAAAAAATTGACCGTAGCCGACGAACGTCACGGTAAGTAATCTCGTTTTTCAAGAGAAATAAGGCAGGAATCCACGGGTTCCTGCTTTTTTTTGTTCTTATACTTTCCCCTTCGGGAAATATTTCGTAATTTTACCACCAAATTAAAATCTTATGACAAAGGAAGAATTCAAGCAGAAAATGCTAAGCCCTATTTTGTGGGGCAATCTGCTGGTGATGGCTCTTGTCACCGTACTTTTGTGCATCGGTGTGTGGATTGGATTGAGCAAGTACACTCACCACGGTGAGGAAATAATCGTGCCCGACGTGGAAGGAAAACTCATTGGCGATGTTGAATATACACTGGAAATGCTCGACCTGAAGGCTGTGGTAGTGGACAGCACCTATGACCATTCCAAACCCATCGGGGCAATTATGGTGCAACTGCCAAAGGCTGGCAGCAAAGTAAAATCGGGAAGAGAGATATACCTGACCATCAATTCGAAAGAATCGCCCACCATACCTCTGCCTGACATTGCCGACAACTGCTCACTACGCGAGGCGCAGGACCGCCTGCGGCAACTGGGGTTCCGTGTAGGCCCCGTGGAATATCGTGAGGGAGACAAGGACTGGGTGTATGGCGTGAAATGCCAAGGCAAGACAGTCATGACAGGCGAGCACGTGCCAACCGATGCCGTCATCACTTTGATTGTAGGAAACGGTCAGGGCGATGAAGAGGAACTCTTCGACTACGACGATGAAGAGGACAGCGGCGGAGAATCAGGAAGCGAAGATTTGGTGGAATAAGGAATGAGCAACGACGATGACTAAAGCCACCCTGAATCCCCCCATGAGGGGGGACTTTCCTGCGGAAACGTTCGAAGACGAACTGCTTTTTGAGGACGAATCCCTCCCCCCCATGGGGGAGCCGGAGGGGGCTTTTATGGGGGAGTCGGAAGGGTCTGAGACTTTGTATGAGCATCGTCGCGTCGTGGCCGACCAAGGGCAAAGCCCCATGCGCGTGGATAAGTTTCTCATGGACCATCTGCGCGACACCACACGCAACCGCATACAGAAGGCTGCCGAGGCAGGTTTCATACAGGTGAACGGGCGTTCCGTCAAGAGCAACTATAAGGTAAAGGCAAACGACATCGTCACCCTGATGCTCGACCGCCCAAAGCGCGACTGGGAAATCATCCCCGAGGACATTCCCCTCAATGTCATCTATGAGGACGACGACCTGCTGGTGGTGAACAAGCCCGCCGGATTGGTGGTGCATCCGGGGTGCGGCAACTTCAGCGGCACGCTGGTCAATGCCCTCGCCTGGCACCTGAAAGACGACCCGCGCTTCGACCCGAACGACCCCACCGTGGGGCTCGTCCACCGCATTGACAAGGACACCAGTGGACTCCTCGTCATCGCCAAGACGCCAGAGGCAAAGACCAGTCTCTGCAAGCAATTCTTCGACCACACGACCCGCCGCCTCTACAACGCCCTCGTCTGGGGACCCTTTGCCGAGGACGAAGGCACCGTGCATGGCAACATCGGCCGCAACCCGAAGGACCGCCTACAGATGACCATCTTGCCCGATGATAACCCAACGGGGAAGCCCGCCGTCACGCACTACCGCGTCCTGGAGCGTCTCGGTCACGTCACCCTCATCGAGTGCCGTCTGGAGACGGGGCGCACACACCAGATTCGCGTCCACATGAAGAGCATCGGCCACACGCTCTTCAACGACGAACGCTATGGTGGTCAGGAAATCCTGCGCGGCGACCGCACCGCCTCCTACCGTGCCTTCATCCACAACTGCTTCACCCTCTGTCCCCGCCAGGCCCTCCACGCCCGCACCCTCGGCTTCCGCCATCCACGTACAGGCGAAGATATGGACTTCACCAGCGAATTACCTGCCGACATGAGTGCTTTATTAGAGAAATGGAGGAAATATAAAAATGCAGGAGAGTCTTCCCCTCCTGCATAGTATTGTACACCAATAAGGGAACTCTTCCCTATTTCAAATCGCTTCAAAAAGGAACCCATCTATATCAACACATTGTTTCCCCTGTTTCGGCCACATATACACAGTCTTGATTGTACGACCATCTGACACCTTAAAAATGATACGGTATGTAGAACCTTTTTCCAATTCATCAGTATCAATATCGTACGTTCCAGAGTAACTTTCTCCATCAACTGAAGAAACAGTAAAGCGGCCATCACTTTTTAACACTAACTTAGCATAATACTCACCATCATCATAGGCTACGAATGTGCGATTTACACATATTGCCTGTGTTTTAATGAGTGCAAAGAATGCTACAAATAATGTCAATAGAATCCTTTTCATCTTATTACTACCTTTCTATATAATAGACTTATCTTTTATTTTAGATACTCCGATTTATCGCCTCCACGAAGCCAAACGCCCGTGTTATAGCTTGTTCGATAGGCATCCTCACTGGACATGCTCGCTAAAGAGTCACAAGACTGCAATAACATTAGTGTCATCGCAAGTGTCAGAAGTGCAATTATCTTTTTCATAGTTCTTAGTTTTTTAGCTATTATTTTTCTTTACAATCGGCTCCAATGACATCTACTACAAAAGTAAGACCTGAAGTACTCGTCTTAACAAACACATCTTTGGCAGCCGTCTCTTTCTGTGCAGGAACTAGTACACGACCACTAGTGTAGTTATTGCCCTTGGTATCCTTAATAACATAGGTAGCATTCACCCAATTGGGTGAACTATTCATTAGTACGAATTTCACATGATAACCCCAGGTACCATCCTCAGACACTCTTGTAGGGCTATTAGTTACTTCGGCCTGGACACTTCCGCCATCCACAGGGCAAACTTTGCCATCGTCGGCCATCGCAGATAGGGGAAGGAATAATGTAAATAGCAAAATAAGGTTCAAGATACGTTTCATATTGCTGTTCATTAGAGTCCCTCTTTTTATTCCATACGAGTATATAACTCATAATTCCATTTCAAGTATATCTTTCCATCCTCTTCCCACCATGTTGCGCTTGCCGTTGCTCCTAATGCAGACTTAAGTTTAAGTTTTCCGTCTTCATCACTTACTATACTCCAACGGGCAATTACTTCACCCTCTCTATTTATAATGTGAAGAGTATTGCTGCTAATTTGAATAGCGCAGCGATTTCTATGTGCGCGAGACTCTCCCGAGTAACAACCACTAGGAATCGCATATGTGAAAAGGGTAACAAAGGTTAGAATTATTGAAAGAAACAACTTTTTCATAATAGTACACATTAATTAAAGGTTAAAATAAAATTTTCCACCAGCAACCTTTGAGTAACTACCGCGACCTGCATCATCGCTTTCACCATAGAAAGGATTATCCTGCACACGATAGGTTGAGCCATGTACAGTTATCGTGTTCTCATCGCTGTTGTAATTACCCGTTGTTTTGGCTTTAATCCAGCCACCGCTGCTTCTTCTCTCGATTTTCATCACCGTGACTGAATAACCAGACTGTACCATCTCTGGATAAGTGGTATTTGTACTCTCAGAGTTTGCTGCATTTAGCATGCTACCCATTGCAATAAGCGCAATAGCCACAATCGCAAAAAACATTTTCTTCATAGTTTTTTGTTTAACGTCCGCTCCTTATGCGGACAAATATTAATAATTGGTTAATGTTTGTCCTTGAAGGGGGGAACGGCGGGCGTTCAGGTACGTGCACAAAAAAGCGCGGACAAAACTCTGTTTATATTTGCTCTTTGAGGTCTTCGACTACCTATGCTGCTAAATATGTGAGTAAAGCCCACGCACGCGGCGTGAGCGTCCTTGCTTTACTCTTAGCAGCATTTTTTGAAAGTGTCGAAGTTTCAAAGATGCAAGAATATCAGCGTAACGCTTTTCCAATATGTTCAAGATGCACGCACTATGTCATGCTCAGTTTACTTCATAGGCAATCGTTTTGAAGATTTGACGGGACAAATTTAGTACATTCCCTCCAAAAGTACAAATATTTTATTGGCTTTTTCAAGATTACACTAAAACACTATGACGATTCTGACGTATTCCCAAATTTTATTCGTAACTTTACGGGCAAATATGGAAGAGGATAAGGATTTTCTAAGGCAGGATAGCGACTACCGCACGTTGAAGGCATTCCAGAAAGCGGAGTGCATCTACGACGTGACGTTCTTTTTCGCCCACAAGTTCCTGAAGACAGGCGACCGCACCATTGACCAGATGGTGCAGGCGGCACGCTCGGGCAAGCAGAATCTGGCGGAGGGGAACATCGACGGCATCACTTCGCGTGAGATGGAGCTGAAACTGACGAACGTCAACCGCGCATCGCTCCACGAACTGCTGTTGGATTATGAGGACTATCTGCGCGTCCGAGGCTTGGAGCAATGGAAATACGACGACCCTCGGTGCATCCAGACGCGCGCATTCTGTAAGGCGCATCTTGACTCTGCCGTCTATCGGGAGAAAATCAAAGAACGTTCGGACGAGACGATAGCCAACATTGCCATCACGCTCATCCACCAGTGCGACGTGCTGATTCGCGGTCTCATAGAATGGAAGAAGCGTGACTTTAAGGAGAAGGGCGGCATCAAGGAAGAGATGTACCGCGCAAGAAAAGAGTGGCAGAGGAGGAATGGATTTAATGGGTTTAATGGGCGATATGGGGCTGATGGGCAAGAGCCCAACCGACCCAATGAACCGAAGCAACCCAACCAGCCCAACCAACCCAACCAGCCCAACCGACCCAATGAACCCAACCAGCCCAATAACCCCAACCGTCCCCATTAAACCCATATCGCCCATTAAACCCATATCCCCCATTAAACCCATCAGACCCATAAACCCCAAAGAATAATGAAAAAGACAATAGCAATCGTCTGCGGCGGAGACTCCGCAGAGCATGATGTCTCGATGCGCAGCGCAGCGGGCATCGAATCGTTCCTTGACAAGGAGCGGTATAATATATATAAGGTAGAGATACACGCGCGCCACTGGGAGGCGATACTCCCGGACAGGACAAGGAGCGTGGTGGACAGGAACGACTTCTCGTTCAGGGACGGCGACCAGCGCATCACACCCGACTACGCCTACATCACCATCCACGGTGCTCCAGGCGAGAACGGCATCTTGCAAGGGTACTTCGACCTCATCGGTATGCCCTACAGCACGTGCAACGTGCTCGTGGAGGCCATGACGTACGACAAGTTCGTGCTGAACAACTACATGCGCTCGCTGGGCGTGTCGGTGGCCGACAGTCTGACGGTGAAGATTGGGCACGACCGCGAGGTGAGCGACGAGGACATCATCTCGCGCATCGGCCTGCCCTGCTTCGTGAAGCCCGCGCGTGGCGGCAGCTCGTTCGGCACCACGAAGGTGAAGACACCCGAGCAACTGCGCCCCGCCATCGAGGTGGCCCTACGGGAGGGCGAGGACGTGATGGTGGAGGCCTTCATGCAAGGCACGGAACTGACCTGCGGCTGCTACAAGACACGCACGGGCGGCCACGTGTTCCCCGTCACGGAGGTAGTCTCGCAGAACGAGTTCTTCGACTACGACGCGAAGTACAACGGACAGGTGGCCGAGATTACGCCCGCCCGCATCTCAGCCCGCCTGACGGAGCGCGTGCAGCAACTGACCTCGATGCTCTACGACATACTCGGCTGCCATGGCATCATCCGCATCGACTACATCGTCACGGAGGGCGAACACATCAACCTCCTTGAGATTAACACCACACCGGGCATGACCGCCACCAGTTTCATCCCCCAGCAGGTGCGTGCCGCAGGGCTCGACATCAAGGATGTGCTGACGGAAATTATTGAAGACCTATGAATGAATTCGATTCCATTCGCCCCTACAACGACGACGAGGTGCGCCCGGCCATAGAGAGCCTGCTCCGGGACCGACAGTTCTCGCGCATACTCAAAGGGATGCTGCCCATCTTGCCTTTGGGCATGAGCCGAGGCATGCTGCGGCTCGCCACCCTGGGCATACACTCCACGCTCCAGTTCCAGCTGCGCTTCATGAAGCCCGTGGTAAATTACGTGCTACGCAAGTGCTCCACGGGCCACACGTTCCAGCACGACACCATCAAGGCAGGCGACGAGCGCTACACCTTCATCTCCAACCACCGCGACATCGTGCTCGACTCGGCCATACTCGACTTGATGCTCGCCGATGCCAAGTTCCCGACGACCTGCGAGATAGCCATCGGCGACAACCTGCTCATCTATCCGTGGATACGGACATTGGTGCGCCTGAACAAGGCCTTCATCGTGCGCCGCAACATCAGTCGCCACGAACTCTACGAGAGCAGCCTCCTCCTGAGCCGCTACATGCACCACGCCATACAGGAGAAGCGCGAGAACATCTGGATTGCACAGCGCGAGGGCCGCGCCAAGGACTCCAGCGACCAGACGCAGGTGTCGCTGCTGAAAATGTTCGCTCTGACGAGCGACACAGAGGGCACTGAGAAGACGGAGGGCACAGAGAAAATATTGGAACACCTCAAGTCCCTGAACATCGTCCCGCTCTCGATAAGCTACGAGTACGACCCGTGCGACTACCTGAAGGCACGGGAGTTCCAGCAGCGGCGCGACGATGCCGCATGGAAGAAGTCGAAGCAGGACGACCTCACGAACATGAAGACGGGCATCCTGGGGCAGAAGGGACACGTGCACTACCACGCCGCGCCGTGCATCAACACGTGGATAGACCAGCTCGACGGCCTGCCCGAAAAGGACTTCTACCCCGAACTGGCGCGCCGCATCGACCGCGAGATACACCGCCACTACCGCCTCTTCCCCACGAACTACGCCGCCGCCGACCTGCTCTCCGGCCGCCCCACACACGCCGAACGCTACACCCACCGGGAACTCGTAGCCTTCGAGCAGTACGTCAAGGAGCGCATCGCCCTCGTCGACCTGCCCGACCGCGACGACGACTTCCTGCGCGAACGCCTGCTCACCATGTATGCCAATCCCCTGCTGAACTATGAGAAAGCCCGTTAGGTTATCACGTCTAATACTTCTGCTCCCCCCCTTCTTCTGTTTGTCGTCATGCAATGACGATAAAAATGACGTGTACCCCAGCATCATCACCGAGATGGCCGACTGCCCGACGGACGACGAGGGAACCATGCGCGCCATCCTGCTGGACGACGACACGCGCCTCACCCTCACCAACCCGCAGACGGGGCTGAAGCCCTCCGTCACCTACCGCGCCCTGGCCGGCTTCACGCGCCAGGCCGACAGGCAGGCCACGCTCTACTCGCTGACCGCCGCCCCCCTCCTGCGCGACTCCACTGCCGTGGCCGTGTGCGACCCCGTCGGCGTCGCCAGCCTCTGGCGCACGGGCCGATACCTGAACCTCCACCTCCTGCCCAAGACGCAGGGGCAGGGCCGTCAGACCTGGGGCTACATCGTGGACAGCATCGCCGACCGCCACGCCTACCTGCGCCTCCACCACCGCCAGGACACCGACCCCACCGCGTACTCGACCGACCTCTACGCCTCCCTGCCCCTCTTCGAGGTAGATGCCGACCAGTTTACTATCCGCATCGAAACGTTCCAAGGCCCGCGCGAGTGGGACTTGTAAGCCGCCACGCGCCAGCCAGATGGAGGAGTGCCACGCGCCAGCCGAAAGACTCCCCGCCCCTGTGAGGGGAGGGGTGCCCGAAGGGCGGGGTGGGGTAAACTGCGCGCCAGCCTGTATCGGGTATCCTTGTGCCTACCCCACCCCTGCCCCTCCCCTCAGATGGGAGGGGAGCTTAGTTTCAGTCGTCCCTTGCGCAGGCTACAGCACACCAGCAGAAAGACTCCCCTCCCTTTTCCAAGGGGAGGGGTGCCCGAAGGGCGGGGTGGGGTAAGAGCAGGAAAGCAAGGGGATATAGTAACTTCGCTTCGTGCCTACCCCACCCCTAACCCCTCCCCTCAAAAGGGAGGGGAGTTTAGTTACCGTCGCCCCTCAAAAGGGAGGGGAGTTTAGTTACCGTCGCCCCTCAAAAGGGGGAGGAATTTAGTTACCGCTGCCCCACTACGGTCGGACGGAAAGACGACTGAGGACAAACGAAAGCACCATCGGCACGAGGCCGATGGCGCAATGCTTATATCTCGGGGGCGAAGCCCGTAAATGGTAAATGATTAAATGGTAAATGACTAAATGCCGTTACTGATTGCGCACGGGACGGATGGATCGCCCGCTGTTGCGGTTGCCGAAGCTCGTGCTGACATCGATCGAATCGAGAGCCAGGAAACGGGCGTAGTACGGGTAGCTTGCGTTGAGCGTGCGTAACCAGTAGTAACCGCCCGAACCCTCATAGTAGCGCGACGTATCGTCGAGACACCCCGCAGCGGGCAGGAAAATGCTGTTCCCGTTCGTCCTGCTCGTTATCTTACGGCCGTTCACTCCGTTCATGGTTGTCCACACCATGGTGGTGTAGCTGCTGTTGATGAGCTCATCCTGTTGGGCGTAGCTCGGCATGCGCCATGCAGGTCCCCAGTTCACGTAGGCGGCATCGTCCTCTAAGTCCAGCTCCGTCTTGTTATCAACCGTGCCGTAGTTGCTGTCGTTGCAGTACTTCGTCAGGGTTGTCTTGGAGCCGTTACAGAGGGTGTAGGTGCTCCAGTTGAACGTGGTCTTGCCATCGTTGTACCCCTCTGTCTCGCCCCAGGCGAAGTAGTCACCGTAGTCCTCGGGATTCGTGGCACCGATGTTGCACGTCGCCCACAGCGTGCCCGAGGGTAGGCCGAGGTCGACGTATTCGCGCGAATCCGTACTGCTGAAGTCCACTATCGAGCCGCCCTCCTCGCGGAGCACCAGCCCCTCGTCCGTAATCTTCAGCACGGTGAACGTCTTCAGCAGCGCGCCGTCGCTGTCGTAGAGTATGAGCGACCCCTGCAAGGGGCGGAACTCGTAGGTCGAGGCTCCCGCGTACGATGTCGTTCCGTCCGCATTGAACGTCACCGCCTGCGTGCCCAAGTACCATGTGCCCGCCAGTGCCGTGTTGTCCACCCTGTACGCAAGTGCGGCCAGGTCAATCATCGTCTGCGCCTCCCGTCCCAGCACCATGTTCACCGTCTTCGTCACGTCGGCGATGGAGAGTTCCCCGTCCTGGTCCGCGTCGCCCACCAGCAGGCTCTGCGCGCCTGCCGTCAGTCCCACCAGAGCCACGAGCAAAGTCATCAGTTTTCTTTTCATCGTTCTTTCAGTTTATGGTTCGTTATACATTATTTATATATAAACGCACGCAAGGAAGGCCGCCGGCAAACTCCCCGCCCCTTTGAGGGGAGGGGAGTGTAAGATACTTTATTATGGGATGTTCTAT